>ERZ827168.45-NODE-45-length-200936-cov-11.839079_pt1 | contig 200936 bp, 186 predicted proteins | sample MGYA00519868_ERZ827168 | MGnify/ENA primary metagenome ERZ827168 (study PRJEB31778, sample SAMEA3449271) | human gut metagenome | biome: human gut; feature: human-associated habitat; material: faeces | place: United Kingdom | collected 2010/2012 ... | reverse complement strand
TCAGAACGTCGTGAGACAGTTCGGTCCCTATCTGTCGTGGGCGCAGGATATTTGAAAGGCGCTGTCCCTAGTACGAGAGGACCGGGATGGACGCACCTCTGGTGCACCAGTTGTCACGCCAGTGGCACAGCTGGGCAGCTATGTGCGGATTGGATAAACGCTGAAAGCATCTAAGCGTGAAACCAACCTTAAGATAAGATATCCCATAGCGTAAGCTAGTAAGGTCCCCGGTAGACTACCGGGTTGATAGGCCGCATGTGTAAGTGCAGTAATGCATTCAGCTAGGCGGTACTAATAGACCGAGGGCTTAACCTTAATGCTACATGCATAGTCGATCCATTTACACTTGTTCAGTTTTGAAGGCACGATAATTGCCTAAAAGTCGGTGAATCTAGCGGTGAGGGTCCACCTGTTCCCATCCCGAACACAGAAGTTAAGCTCACCAGTGCCGAAAATACTTGGCGGGAAGCTGCCCGGGAAAATAGGGCTATGCCGACATAAAATTTTATTTTAAGCCCTAATAGCTCAGTCGGTAGAGCATGCGGCTGTTAACCGCAGTGTCACAGGTTCGAGTCCTGTTTGGGGCGCCATCTCGGGTGGTCAATTTTGAACCCCCTAACAAAAACCTTTGATTTTTCAAGGGTTTTTGTTATTTTATGGGCGAAAATATAGGACTTATACACATTGAACCCCTTTAAAGACTTGTAGGACTCGAACTTACGACTTTTTTAGATATGGAATTATTGTCTTATATATGATATAATTAAAAAAATTATGATTTATGTTGAAATGATTATTTATGGAATTATTTAGGAACCATTACAGTATTTACTCTACAATTCATAACGATATTAAAGATTTAATCAAGTCAGGCAACTATGAGAAAATCATTTTAGATTTAATGAATTCATCGAAAGTAATTTTTCCCAGCAACTATATTCATTTAGACAATCAGGCTCATAGTGAATGTGATTTTGTTGATGTTGTTACAGGTAAGAAATTTGATTCAAAAATTCCTATTAACAAAGCGCAAGGAAAAATAATTGGTAGTCGCAATGGAAATATTGGTGCTTTGACAACTGAATTTTACAATGAAGCTTTAGAGTTTGGAACTTGTTTTTCAGAAGTACAGAAAAATCCGATTAGTGAACTAAAACTATACAAGAAAATGAGGATCAACATAGATAAGACAAAATGCGATGAAAATATTATATTTTTTATCCCATATCCTATTGTTTTTGATTTTGAAAATTTTCCTTTAGTAGGAACATCTGATCTACTTAAAAGAATATATCGTGAGCTTGATAATAATATTAATATATCAGGCAAAAGTATATATGCAATTTATGTTTCATTCGATAAAAAAATGGTGCTTCGTGATTTAAAAACTGATAAGAGAGAGTATCTTTCATATCCTGAAATGCAAAAATATACTGACTATTGTATAGAGCATATTAAAATTGATTAAGAGGAGTTGAGTACAAGTAGTGCCAGAAAAGTGTTATGTATGCGACAATGCTCAACTTATGGCAGAATGGGATCCTGAAAAGAACAACGCAATCGGAAATGATCCAACTAAGTTGTATTGTGGATCAAGAAAATATGCATGGTGGATTTGCTCAAAAGGGCACTCATACAAAGCAAGATTAGATGCAAAGAATCGCGGAACAACTTGCCCATATTGCGCAAATAGGCAAGTCTTACCAGGATATAATGATGTAGCCACTCTTTTTCCTTCAATTCTATTGAATTGGGATTATGAGGCGAATTTACCACTGAAACCAAATGAAATTGTTGCTGGTTCTCGAACTAAAGTGTTTTTAAAATGCGATAAGAATCATTGTTATCAAATGACTGTTAGGGATTACACTTTGGGGTATGGGTGTCCGGTATGCAACGGAAAAAAAGTTGTTCAAGGAGTAAATGATTTTGCATCAACAAATAAGAGACTTCTTTTGGAATGGGATTATCGAAAGAACAATATTAACCCAACCGAAATCACATCAAATTATTATCGAAAGGTTTGGTGGATTGGGCAATGTGGACACTCTTGGGAAGCATCGGTATATTCACGCACAAAAATGGGGACAAACTGCCCAATATGTGCAGAGGAAAGGCACTCATCTGTTGCAGAAAAAACAATTGCCTTTTATTTAAAAAAATCTGATGCTTTTATAAATATTTTGGAAAACTATAAAGATGAGAATATTCAATTAGAGCTTGATATTTATATTCCAGAAATTCGTACAGCAATAGAATATGATGGTGAGCGTTGGCATCGTCACCCAGCAAGAGATCTTCACAAAGATGTATTGTGTGAAAAAAATGGTATTAAACTTATTCGAATTAGAGAAAAAGGATGTCCATATTATGATTCTAATTCTGAAAAGATATTCCTTTCAAACAATAAAACAAATGGGGTTGAAGAGGGACTGTTGCAATTGTTTGATACGCTTTCATTAAAGAAAATTGACATTAATATTGATAGAGACATGACTGAAATATTATCAATGATAAATTTCATGGTAAAAGAGCAAAGCATTTCAGTTACACATCCTGAGATTGCAAAAGAATGGCATCCATCTAAAAACGGGAATTTAAAGCCAGAACATACAAAACCAAACTCTAATAAGAAAGTGTGGTGGATTTGCAAAAAAGGTCATGAATATCAAATGGAAGTTTATGCCAGAACAAAAAGAAATAATTCTTGCCCCATATGTTCTGGACATAAAGTGCTAGTTGGTTTTAATGATCTTTTATCACAAGATCCTACATTAGCAAAAGAATGGAACTACAGTAAAAATGGAGATTTGTTACCAGAACAGGTAACATCTTCTTCAGGTAAAAAAGTATGGTGGATATGCAATAAAGGACACGAATGGCAAACTACGATTTCCCATCGTAGAGCAGGGCAAGGCTGTCCGGTGTGCTCAGGAAAAAAAGTACAGAAAGGATATAATGACTTGGCTTCACAGATGCCACACCTGATGGAAGAATGGGACTATCAAAAAAATATTTTCATATCACCCGAAGCAGTATCGGTGCATTCAGGTAAAAAAGTATGGTGGAAATGTAAAAAGTGTGGGTTTAATTGGCAAGCAACTATTGATAAGCGTTCTAATGGAAGAAAATGCCCCAAATGCGCTAAAAGGCATAAAAATGAGGTGGAATAGTTGTTTGTTGTCGAGTGAAATCATTCAATTGATAACACAAAATATGATTCTCTATATTTGGTAGGGGTGTAATTCCGTCAGCTAAAGCCATCTCGGAAGACAGGGGACGGTTCTCTGTCTTTTGCAGAGGTTCAAATTTGCCCATACGAGCCAACAGAAAAACCACCCCAAAGGGTGGTTTTTTTGTTGACATTTTTACAATAAGTCTTTAATCTGCCAAATAAGTCAACAGCCGAGTGCGCGGCACGAGGATGTTAACTGCTACACCGCCGAGCGCACCCGGTGGGTGAAAAAAGCAAGGCGGGGTTGGCGCAGCGGTCGAAAGTTGCCCACGCTCTAAGTGGCAAGCAACTTTCAGGCACCGCAAGAGTGGTTGGAAGTAGGCTGAGTATCTTTAGTTATTGCAAAGGCCGTAACAATGTAGTAAAATAATGTTGAATTGTTTAGGATATTATATAAAATCACAAGCAAAGACTTAATAATATGCAACACATTGAAATGTAACCTGTTTTATTGTGTAATTGTAATTTATTTTGAATAATCAACAAATAGAAAAAAGCGATAGTGTGAAGCCATATGACAAATATGATGACCTCGTGTATTTATTTACATTCAAAAGTATCTCAGATACAGAAAATGATAATATCAAAACTTTATTTCAAATGATAGAAGAACTAATACATTAGACAATACAATGGAGGATGAATTATGAAAGCAATCAGCAATTTGCCTAAAGGATATGAAAACATATATACTGTAAATCTCCAAAAAGATAAGAAAACTTCTTTATTTGTAAATCTATTTTCAATTCTTATTGGAATTCTAATGGTAGTGCTTATGCATTTTATCATCCCGGTCTTTTTGCTATTTGATATGAGCGAAGGTCTAAAAAATTATTTAATTCGTTTTGCTGTACTTTTCGTTTTAGCAATACTATATTTAATTCTCCATGAACTCGTTCATGGAATAGCTATGAAAATTTGCGGAACTGAAAAGGTTAAATACGGATTTGTCGGGTTATATGCTTTTGCCGGCAGTGATGATTATTATGATAAAAGATCCTATATTTTTATAGCGCTGGCTCCTGTTGTTTTTTTGGGAATTGTTCTCGCTGTTATCAATCCGTTTGTTCCGACCGAATGGTTTTGGGTTGTCTATTTTATACAAGTATTTAATATTTCAGGGGCGGCGGGAGATTTTTTTGTTACCTTTAAGTTTTTACATTTCCCAAAAGATATTCTTATAAAAGATAGCGGTTTAGAAATGACCGTTTATTCTAAGTTGGATAACTGATTTGTTGCTATGAAAATGAAAGACAGAAATTGCCGCCCTGCAATAGCGGAAAAACCGGACATTTCCGGCTATGACATGATCCTAGTCGGATTCCCTGTTTGGTGGTATCGCGAGCCGTCTATTATTGATACATTTATGGAAAGCACGGATTTTACCGGAAAGACTGTCGTGCCGTTTTGCACTTCTGGAGGAAGCGGACTCGGCGATTCTGCTAAGAATATGCAAGCCCTCGCACTAGGCGCAAAGGTACTTGAAGGCAAAAGATTTTCCGCTTCTGCTTCATCGGATGAACTCAAAAAGTGGGCGGAGCAGTTTTGATGGGATCGTGTAAAAAGGAAATGCCCGAACCGGCGAGGCATCTTTAATGGCGGAGGTAATATGAAACGAATAATATCAATTATACTAATCTTTTTGCTAACTCTTTTCACTTTTGCCGGGTGCGTGTCCCCAAAAACGGTTGAGTTAACTTCCAGCAGCAAATCAAACACAAAAAGCAACGCAGACGATACCCCGCGCGAAAGCGGTGGAGTGATTGTAGTATATTTTTCACGCACCGGGAATACCAGACCGCTTGCGGAGTATATCAAAGATGAATTGAATGCAGATATTTACGAGATCGAGGCGAAAGTACCGTATACTGAAGACGATATCAAGTATTATACCGATTGCCGCGCTGACAGGGAGCAGAACGACTCGTCTGCACGCCCGGAGATCGCGGGGGAACTGCCGGATTTTTCAAAATACAATACCATTTATCTCGGCTATCCAATTTGGCACGGGCAGGCACCTAAGATCATTTACACCTTTCTTGAAAGTATAAATACAGGCGGTAAAACAATTATCCCATTCTGTACATCTGCCTCAAGCCCGATAGGTTCAAGTGCCGTAAACCTGCATTCATTGGCGCCGGATGCGGAGTGGAAGGAGGGCAGGCGCTTTGCCCCCAAAACAACGAGAGAAACCATAAAGGATTGGCTGGAAGCTTTGAATGCTCAAAATGAACTGAAATTATTTATAAATGATAGAGAAATCTCTGTGACATGGGAAAGCAATGCCTCGGTTGAAGCGCTTAAAGAACTGGCTTCGCGAGAGATCACAGTCGCCATGTCTATGTATGGAGGATTTGAACAGGTCGGCGCTCTTGGTACAAGTCTTCCGAGGAATGATGAGGAAATGACTGCAAATTACGGCGATATCGTGTTGTATTCAGGAAATCAGATAGTTCTTTTCTTCGGATCGAATTCTTGGGCATATACGCGACTTGGTCATATGAACCTCTCAAAAGAGAATATTACCGCACTGCTTTCACACAACGAGATTATAATAAAAATCAAATATCAGTAGAGGAGTTTAAAAATTATGAAAAAACAGATTAAAACAACAGAGGCTATTTTTCCAATGCCGGTGCTGCTTATCTCAACTTTCAATGAAGACGGCAGCGTTGACGTAATGAACGCGGCGTGGGGGACGATGCTTGAACGCGATATGGTCGCGCTTAATCTGACTGAAACACACACCACTGTTAAGAACATTAAGGCACGGGGCGGATTTGTCGTCCATATTGCCGACGCAAAACATGTCGTGGAAGCTGACTGGTTCGGTTGCGTACACGGTGCAAAGGAACCCGACAAATTCCAAAAAACCGGGTTGACCTATGAAAAATCCGCTCTTGTGGACGCGCCGATCATCAACGAACTGCCGATCGCCATGGAATGTGAATTCGTGGAGTATCAGAACGACGCGACCGGGCTCGGCGTGATCGGAAAAGTGCTTCGTACGTCTGTTGAGGAAGCCCACCTTACGGACGGTAAAGTCAATATCGACTCTCTTGAAGCGATCGCCTTCGATCCCTATACGCATGGTTATTACAAGGTTGTTGGCAGAGTTGGAGATGCGTTCAAAGACGGTTTAAAGTTAAAATAATATGAGTATTACATTTAACATCTACTACACAGGCAAAAACGGTGCAGCACGAACCTTTGCCGAAGAAATGAAAGCAAGCGGCATAGTCGATGCGATTCGTGCGGAAGACGGCAATTTGCGTTATGAGTATTTTTTTCCTATTGATGATCCGGAAACGGTGCTGCTGATTGACTCATGGCGTAATCAGGCCGCGCTTGATTTGCATCACGCAAGCTCCATGATGGCGCAAATCACTGCACTTCGGGAGAAATATGATCTGCATATGAGAGTAGAGAGATACACATTGGCGGAAGATTACCGAGCGGATGAATCCTTTATCCGAAAATAAGAAATGAGGCTTACGATGAAAGAAAGGATCACACAAACAGCAGGAAGACAGCAACTCGGTGAATTTGCACCGGAGTTCGCACATTATAACGACGATATCCTGTTCGGTGAGAACTGGAACAACGGGGATATCGACCTCAAAACGAGAAGCCTTATCACCGTTGTAACACTTATGGCGCAGGGCATTACCGACAGCAGTTTAAAATACCACATTGCAAATGCCAAGGCACACGGCGTCACGCGGCGCGAAATGGCGGCGGCGATCACACATGCAGCATTTTACGCCGGCTGGCCGAAAGCATGGGCGACCTTCAATCTGGCAAAGGAAATATATAGCGATCCGATTGCGGAATTGACCGAAAAAGACAAATATCAGAACACGATCTTCTTTCCGATCGGCAACGAAAACCCCTACGGCAAGTTCTTTGTCGGTCAAAGCTACCTTGCCCCTCTTTCGACCGAACAGGTGCCGGTCTATAATGTTACCTTCGAGCCGGGTTGCCGCAACAACTGGCATATTCACCGTGCGGGATCCGGCGGCGGTCAGATGCTGATCTGCGTCGGCGGATGCGGATATTATCAGGAATATGGCAAAGAACCCGTCAAACTGACGCCCGGCACGATCGTCAACATTCCCGCAAATGTCAAGCATTGGCACGGCGCGGCTCCCGATAGCTGGTTTTCCCACCTCGCCCTCGAAATACCCGGCGAAGATGCGTTCACCGAATGGTGTGAGCCGGTTTTGAATGAGGAGTACAATAGATTGCACGGATAGTTGTGTAGAAAAAAAGATAATAACAATCGCATAAAGCTTGGTTACCGTTTTTGCGATTTCAAGCGATAATCACAACAAGAAAACCACCCAAAGGGTGGTTTTCTTATGCTTTATTCCAATTTGATTTAATCATATCACACCATGCAAGCCGGTGCTTAAAGATAAATTGAAAACCATATATTTTTGTGATATAATATCAGAAAATAATTTTACAGAATGGGATATGACGAGGTTATTACTATGACAAAAGCAATCAAAAAACTGTTCGGCGGAATCAATCTGACATGGCCGAAACTGATCATAGCGGCAGTAGCCGCAGGCATATTCACCGCCGTTATGGCGCTCATACCGGCGCTCCATTATACTTCTTTTCATACGATTGCGGTAACCTTTGAGGTGTGGATTTTATTCGGCATTCTCATCATTATGAACAGCAAATCCAATCTTGATTCGGCGCTGAAATGCTTCGTGTTTTTTCTGATCAGTCAGCCACTGGTCTATCTTATCCAGGTGCCGTTTAGTGAACTCGGATGGGCGCTGTTCGGATATTATCGGTTCTGGTTTATCTGGACGCTGCTTTGCTTCCCGATGGGCTTTATCGGCTACTGGATGAAGAAGGGGAAATGGTGGGGATATCTGATCCTTCTGCCGATGATCATCCTGACTGCCGAATCATATATGGGTTATTTTTCCGACTTTCAGTTTTACATGCCGAGGTATATCCTTATCGTCCTGTTCTGCGCTTGCGCTATGATTCTCTATCCGGCGGCGATATTCGAAAACAAGAAGATTAAAGTGGCAGGTGTGGCAATAAGCGGCGCCTTTATTGCCGCTATTACAATAATTTGCCTGCTGAATCCTCCTATATACAGTACCGATATCATGGGGAACGGCGAGAATTATCGGTTTGACGGCACATACACCGCATATCTTGCAGACGAAAAATACGGCGACGTTGAGATCCGGTATGATGACGGCTTTGAAAATTATATACTCCACGCCGATTTCAAAAGAGCCGGCGATACCGTTCTGACGCTTGTTTCACCTGCCGGCGAGAAAACGGAGTACGACCTTCATATTGAACGGGATACGTATAAATTAACGAAGAGGTCGTAGGCCACCGCAGGACAAATGGTTTGCCGTTTCTTCGTGTTCTATAAAGGCAAATACATATTATTATTTACATAAATTGGCATTTTCTTGCATAATAAATATATTGCAATTATCATTTGCATTCGTTATAATAAAATCACAAGGTGTCGATAGCAAAACCGTTGTAAGTAAACTTTTATTATGTTTTACGAGATAAATTTAAGAAATCCTTATTTTTTTGATATTGTTTATATGTTTAAAGGCCTAAAAATTCAGCCATAAAGGATTATTCATGTATAGAGAAAAATTAAAACAATATATTTATGATACATTCGGCGTGGTTCCTGATTGTCCGTGGATAGATTATCCTAATTACGAAGTTTTTAGACATAAAAATAATAACAAGTGGTTTGCGCTTGTTATGAATATCTCAAAATATAAGCTTGATAATGAAAGCGAAGATATTATAAATATTGTGAATTTTAAAATTGACCCCGTAATGCTAGGCGCATTGCTTCAAGAAACCGGTATTTTCCCGGCATATCATATGAATAAAACCAATTGGATAACGGTATGTTTAGATGGAACAGCTTCGTTCGATACCATCAAAATGCTGCTTCAAATAAGTTATGCTTTGACTGATAAATAACGTTAGTTTTTAATTGATTTTTTTTGAGAATTGTTGTAAAATCAAAATAAGAAAATAATGGGAGGTTATATTTGATGAAAAAAGTATTATCTGTACTTCTGTCATTGATGATGGTGCTTAGTATGTTTAGCATCGTTTCTTTTGCAGAAGGGGCAAATGTTGCTGAGGTTGGCGGCACAGAATACGCTACCCTCGCAGAAGCTATTGACGCAGCAAATAATGGTGATACCATAAATCTGTTGGCGGATATTGCTCTTACAGGCACACAGGAAATCCATAAGAGCTTGACCATCAACGGAAACAACAAAACCATTACCGTTACGGGTGGCAGCGCAGCAAATAAGATTTACTATGCGCTGTATGTTGTGGATAGCGAAGGTGAAGCAATCACTGTAAATGTAAACGATTTGACTTTGAACACCACCGGTTATCAAGTGGCGTTTATGGTTAATTGTGATTACAATAGCGAAGCTACTTTAAATAATGTTGTTATTTCTTGCGATGGCGCTGCTGTATATTCTAACGGATTTGCATTAGTTTCGGCAGTTGACTGTGATTTCACTCGCAGAGGAAAGTATGTAGAAGGCAAAGATGCGGTTTACTATAGCTGTATAAATGTTGGATACGGCGGTTCGGTAGACATGACCAACAGCACGATCACCGCTTATGGCGGCAACGGTGTTGGAACTTTTCCGTCTGGCGGTACAGTTACTTTGACTGGTGTGGATATCAATGTTGAGCAGGACGACGAAAGCGGCATGGCTGCCGGTCACGCCCTGTGGTCCAGAAATGAAGATTACACCAATCTCCCTGACTATTTAAAGGATTCCACTATTATTGTTAATTCCGGTAATGTAAATGGTGACTTTTTCATTACTGATAAGTACACTTCTGGCGACAAAAATAAATATGATCCGATAATCAGCATCACTGGCGGCACATTTGATAACGATCCTACTGCTTATGTAGCTGAAGGCTATGACGTAATCGATAATCAAAATGGCACATGGACAGTATGCAATGCGGCTGCTGAAGTAAACGGCGTAAAATACGCTACCCTCGCAGAAGCATTTGCCGCTGCAAACGCAATTGAGAACGCCACAGTTACATTGTTAGGCGACTATGATATGGAAACCAACGAACCCGGATACGGATATACAACTTCTTATGTTGCAAACGGTGAAACCACACCGAGAAACAACATGATAGCCATTTCCGGAACAGGCCTTACATTTGACCTTGGCGGTCATACACTCAGCAATTTGTACAACAATACTTTCACTGTAACAGGTGAAAATGTTACAATTAAGAACGGTACAATGCAGCTTGGTCAGTTGTATTATGGTAAATACAACACAAAGACCGGAGCAGTAACGGCATACGGACCTGCTTACGGTTCATATGTAGTATATGTAAACGGAGCAACAAACTTTGTAGTAGAAGACCTTGTAACATTTGGCGGTATAAACGTAGCTGGCGGTTCTACTGCAACAATTAATGATTTGTCCTTCAGCGGACTCTCATTCTATGCAGTATGCTCACAGGAAGGTTCAACCGTAACACTTAACGGCGGATCTTATGATAAGAGTATCCCGGGTGCTGCAAGCACATTGTTCTGGATTGAAAGCGGCTCTGCTATGAACATTACCGATGGTACATTTACAAAAGGCAGCACACAGTTTATTAACACAAAGAGCAGTGTAAAGCCCGTTATTACCGGAGGTACATTCGATTTTGATCCTACAAACTTCGGCGTAGCTGAAGGCTATGAAGCTGTATTGCTTAATAATGGCAGATATCAGGTTGGCGAAATCCAGGCTAGCACAATAGCTCCTGCTGATGTAACAGAAGGATATGATGCCACTTATACAGCAAACAAAGAGGTTATTAGTACCGACGGTGCTGAAACCGTATTATCTTCTGAAAATTCTATTAAAGTTAATGTTAAAGCTGTAACCGATGGCACAGCAGCTTCTAACACAACAGTTGATAAGGTAAAAGTTGAAGATGTTATCGGTGAAGTAATTCAGGCCGCTCCAAGCGGAGCTAATGAAATCAACATTCAGATCGAAGTTGTTCGCGACGATCCTGAGGTAGTAGTTGATGGAAATAAATCTTCCATTACATATGAAGTACATCCTGTAGCTTCGGCTTATTCTAATAACGAACTTATTGGTACTGTACAGATTAATAATAGCTCTTTAAGTGAAAACGCATCATTTACAGTTGTTCTTCCTGTTCCTGCAGCTTTAGCAACCACAGGAAGAGTAAAGGTTACACATATAAGCGAAGGCTATAATAAAGAAGTAGCAAGCTATGAAGTACAAGGTGACTCTGTAAACGGATACTATATTACATTAAATGTAACTCACTTTAGTCAGTTTGAATTAGAGGTAGATGAGCTCAATTCTACCGGTACTGCAAACTGGGGTGCAACGCTGACACTTGAAGATGCAGTTGTAATCAAACTGTACGTAGGTAACTTAAAGAATGCTTTTGGATCAACTGAAACCGATCCCGGCAGATTCAAGGTTGCATATACTTATCATGGTGTAAGAAAAGAAGTAGCTCTTACAAATGCTGTTAGCAACAGAATTGTTGTTGCGGTATGCGCAGCTAAGGAATTGGCTGATGTAGTAAATCTTGAATTGTATTATGATGATGTCTTGATTGATTCAGTTGATTATTCTGCAAGAAAATATTGCGACGATAAAATCGCTGAAAACACAGATGCAAACTTGGTTGAATTATGCTACGCATTGCTTGAATACGGTTCTTATGCACAAGTTCGTTTCCAATACAATACCGAGGATTTAGCAAATATCAATAATTATCGTGACCATTCACGCTATGTTGATATTCCATCAGGATATGACTTAGATGCTAGTGGTTATTACAATGTAGTAGCTCAGATTGGTGCGTCACTTTCATTAAACTCCAAAACTGAGGTTAATGTATACTTTATGCCGTTGGCAGGATTCTCCGCAGAAGATTATACAGTTACCGTTGACGGTACACCTGCAACAATAATTTCTACAAACACCGGATCTCAAACAATCTGCAAAGTAAACGTTCACGGCATAGCAGCAAAAGACCTTGGTACAAATGTTAACGTTGTTATTTCAAACGGTTTAGATAGCTTTACGCTGCATTATTCACCAATGACGTATGCTGTTATGAAATGGAATGATTCCATAGAAAGCGATATCAGCAGAGCATTATATTGCTACCATCTTGCTGCAAAAGCATATTTTGCACAATAATAACAATATATCATTGAAAATGGGATATAATTATAAAAGAAAAGAGGAGAAAGCCGTGAAAAAGGAATTTATGGAACCTGAAGTAACTGTTGTTCGTATAGATAATGATGATGTAATTTGCACATCAAGCAATCTTTGCGGCGGCGGAGCAAACGAAACTTCTGTTTCTTGGTTTTAGTTTTAAACGCTTATAGCAACCAAACGGCGGCAGACGGCTATTGTCGTCTGCCGCTGTTTTATTAAATGGTATGAGGTGAAGTAAGGCTGTGAAAATAATTCAAAAACCGATGCCGGCAGCTGAAACTATTTGCGGCCGTCAACAAGATAAAAACAACAGCATTTATCGGCAAACAAAGCTTTGTGTTACGGCAAATTGCGCCGATGGTATTTTACTTTTTCACACTCTTACCGGAATGCTTGTTTTGCTTAAGGATGAGCAAGATTGGGACCTATATAGGGACAAGTTGTTTCAAAACTGGTTTTTAGTTCCTGAGTCATTTGATGAGATGGCATTTGTCGACAATGTTTTAAAAATTGCTAAATTGCTGTACTCAAATAAAAATATCAATATTTATAAGAATTTTTTTACAATTCTCACCACAACTGATTGTAATGCTCGTTGCTATTACTGTTATGAAGCCGGTGAAAAAAAACTGTATATGTCAGAAGAAACGGCGTATGATATAGCAGATTATATTATTCGTGAGTCAGGCGGTCATGATGTACAACTTCGTTGGTTTGGCGGCGAGCCGTTAATGAATCCGAAAGTAATTGATTTAATATGCGGAAAATTGAAGCATGCCGGTGTAGGATTTAGCTCGTTAATGATCACAAACGGGTATTTATTTGACCGTAACCTTGTAAAAAAATCCGTCAATATGTGGAACTTAAAAAAAGTACAAATCACGCTTGATGGTACATCCGAAACTTATAATAAAATAAAAGCAATTAAAGAGTCAGCAGATGCATACTCACGCGTAATTAATAATATTGAGTTGGTAAGAAATGCCGGTATGCAGGTTCATATTCGTCTCAATGTTAGCAGTAAAAACATTCCCGAATTGATGCGCCTGATCGATGAACTATCGGATTATTATCCCAAAAAAGACGGTATCTACATTTATCCTTCTTTGATTGGTGATTTTAAGGGAATTACCGGAAGGTTTAAAGCTGAAAACACAGATTCGGACAGTTTTTTAACGCTTAAAGCAAAAATTAAGCAGTCAGGGTTTAATAGCTTAATTGCTCCTTTTCAGCGTGAATTTAAATTTAATGCCTGCAAAGCCGACAATGCAGCATGTGAAGTTATATTGCCCGACGGAAGCCTGTGTAAATGCGATCATGAATTGTATAAAGATGTTTGCGGAAGCATTTATTCTAAAGAACGTAATTTTGAGAAGTTAAGTGCTTGGCGAGAACAAATCAAGCAACCAGAGTGCTATAATTGTGCGCTGTATCCACGATGCATAAATTTAAAAAAATGTGCATTAGTTAATAATAATTGTGAAGAACTATTGCAAACAATTCGCATTAGTACGCTTAAAGAACAGATGATTGATGCGTATAACGATTGGAAGGAGACTGTAATATGAAATTGAAAGAAGGCTGGACATTGACCGAACTCGCCGGAGAATATGTTGCTGTACCTACAGGGGAAAGCGCTAAGACCTTTTCCGGAATTGTTCGTCTTAATGAGACCGGAAGAGATATTTGGCAAGGACTTGCCGACGGTCTTGATGAGGACGGAATCGCTCATAGATTAACTGAACTCTATGACGGTATAGATCATGATACGGCAAAAAGTGCTGTTAAAAAAGTGTTTGCCAAATTAATGAAAGAGGGTCTGTTAGAAGAATGAAAAGCAGAATAATTTGTATTTTAATTGCAATTTTTTTGCTCATTGTTTTTATATCCGGATGTAAGACGGCCGGCACACAGAACACAAATTCTAAATCTGTGCAAACCGACAAGGATATTTCAACAACTAATTCTGATAATATCACCACAGATTCAAAATCTAACAGCAATTATAGTAATATAGAATCCAAAACCGAAAAAGTGCTGTCAGAGCATTTAAGCACTTCAAATAATACAATAGTATCCTCCCAAAAAGACAACCAATCGTCGCAGGAAAAAGCCGGTAACAGTTCAAGCAAATTTGAATTTCCTAAATCCGATGATTCGCGCGAACTTGAAATAGATTATTTTAATTAATAAGCGCTTGATTTTGAAAGGATTTTTTATTAATGCCTGAATTTAAAGTTTCAATTGCGGGAATTCCAATCGGTATTACTGCCATTTACCCAAAGACGAAGGATTTTTTTAAGCAATATATTTCGAATGAACCTTCGATTATTAATGTGGACGTTGCAAGGGAAGATATTGAGTTTGAACAAACTTGTTCTGCACTGCAGGATGAAAAAGATGGAATTGCGGCACGTAATTTTGACGAATGTTATTTAGAAATACTATCAATTTTGCGTAAATTGTCTAATTTAATTCTTGATTACAATGCCTTGTTGTTCCACGGTTCTGTAGTGGCCTTAAATGGTAGAGCATATTTATTTGCCGCGCCATCAGGAACAGGGAAGACAACGCACACCAATCTTTGGCTAAAGCTTTTTCCGCAAGCGTATGTGCTTAACGGAGATAAACCATTTTTAAGGATCGTAAACGGCAAGGTGCTCGCATGCGGAACTCCATGGCAGGGTAAGGAGCATTTTGGGCGCAATGAAATTTTGCCTCTTGAAGCGATTTGCTTTTTACAGCAGGATACTAAAAACAGTATTATTCCTATAAATCTTAACCAAGCGTTGGAATTAATCTTAAAGCAGGTGTATATGCCGGAAAAGGCGGATGATGTATTAAAAGTGCTGCGCCTTTGTGAGAAAATCGGAACCGCTGTTAGACTTTACAAATTAAAATGTAATACTGACCCTAGCGCGGCAGAAGTTAGCAGTCGTGTCATACTTTATCAGGAGTAAATCATGAAAACACCTTTGACAATAGAAGAAGTTTTAAATAAATATGGCCGCCTTGTCTATTCAAATAAGGGAAACAGTATGTTTCCTCTTTTACGGGAAAACCGCGATATAATGGTAGTTTGTAAAAGCAGCTCACCTTTTAACAAATTTGATGTAGTGCTTTTTAAGCGCTGCGACGTTACTAATAATCCAACCTATGTTCTTCACCGCATAATAAAAGTCAACGATGACAAAACTTATTGGATTGTAGGCGATAATTGCATTACCGGAGAAACTGTACGTGAAGAAAATATATTAGGCGTTTTAAATGCGGTGATTCGAAACGGCAAAACTATTTTCAATAATAATATTGGATATCGCTTGTATGTTAATACCTGGTGCAGATGGTACCATTTAAGGTTTTTCATACTACGGACAGCACGTTTTATAAAAATGTGTGCACAAAAAATATTTAATAATAAAAAATAAACAACTTTTAAAAGAATGTACTTGTTCGGATTTAAAGGTTGTTTTTTTTTATTTGATTTTTTCAAAATGCAACTTTTACCTAAACGTTGTTAAAACTGTAAACTAATACATACAAGAAGCTTTAATTACTATTCTCTTTTCAATATTTAACTGTACAAAAATTATTTGTGTATTAACCAAAAATGCTCTAAAGACGGTTGTAAAAATAAAAGTTTTGTGATATAAATAATATAATAAAAAAACAGGTGGTATTATGATAAAAACAATTTTTTTTGATTTAGACGGTACGCTTTTGCCGATGGATTACGACACCTTCGAAAAGGGATATTTTAGTCTTTTAATAAAAAAATTAATGCCGCTTGGTTTTAGTAAAGATGAAATAATAAACGGCGTATGGTATGGCACTAAAGCCATGATGCAAAACGACGGTCAAATTTCAAACGAAGAAGTATTCTGGTCGAAATTCGGTTCTCTATTTAAAGAAAAAACAGATTTTTTAAAAATCCAGCTCGAAGATTTTTACGACAGTGATTTTGATAATGCCATTTCTTTTTGCGGGTTTAATCCGGCAGTTAAACATGCGTTGGATGAAATAAGTCGAGCCGGCATAGAAATGGTTGTTGCGACTAATCCGATTTTTCCAAAAACCGCAACGGTAAAGCGCATTAAGTGGGCAGGACTTAATCCGGATGATTTTAGCTATATTTCCACATATGAAAACTCGCACTATTGCAAGCCGAATGTAAATTATTACATCGAGATTTTAAATAAGTTGAATTTAAAACCGGATGAAGTTATTATGGTCGGTAACGACTTAACTGAGGATTTGGCCGCACAACAAGCCGGTATAAAAGTGTTTATTATTGACGACTGTTTGCTTAACACACAAAACATCGATATTAATACGGTTTTACATGGCAATTTTGAAAGCTTTGTAGGTTGGCTTAAAACAAATATAAAGGGAAGATAAATATGTTAAATCTTGGGAATGTTTTTATTTTGGGAGACAGTTATTCAACTTATGAAAACTTTATTCCGTCCGGCTATGCGTTTTATTATTCAAATAATGTTATTAAAGATACCGATGTTAATGATGTTGAACAGACATGGTGGAAGCTTCTTTTAAACGAGACTAAATCTAAATTAGTTCAAAACAACAGTTGGTCCGGCACAACAATTTGCAATACCGGTTATGACGGAGTTTATGCTGTTCATTCTTTTATTAATCGTTTTGACGAATTGGTCGGCAATGGTTTTTTTGAAAATAATAAGATTGATACCTTTTTTATTTTTGGCGCCACTAACGATAATTGGGCAGATGCGCCTATAGGAAGTTTAAAGTATTCAGATTACACAGAAGAAGAATTGAAATGTGTTTTGCCCGCGGTTTGTTATTTGTTTAATAAAGTTAAAAACACACTGCCACACGCTAAAATAGTATCAATAATAAATACCGAGCTAAAACCTGAAATCACAAACGGTATAATGAAAGCAGCAGAACAAATCGGAATAGAAGCAATAGTTTTAAAAGAATTCGAAAAGAATGCCGGTCATCCAACCGTTGCCGGTATGAAGAACATAAAAAATCAAATTCAAGATTACTTATCAAAAATTTATTAAAGCTCGTTTGGAGGTAATTATGAAAAATGTAAAAGCTACTGTGGCTAAAAACATTACCGAGCTCAGGCTTTTAAACGATTTAACACAAAGTGATTTAGCTGAAAAACTGCATTACAGTGACAAAGCCGTTTCAAAATGGGAACGCGGAGAATCTGTGCCGGATATATCTGTACTTGTTGAAATCTGCGATATTTTTGGTGTGTCGCTTGATTATTTAGTAAACGATGAAAATATAGACGAAAAGGTTAAAGTAAATAGCGTCAAAGAAAAAAGATATAATCATAAAGCGATAACGTTTTTATCTGTCGGTCTTGTGTTGTTTATCGCTATGTTTGCTTTTATATTAACATCTTTAATATCGAAAACGGCAACCTTTCAGTGGCTTTATTTTGTATATTCTGCGCCGATTTCTTTTATTGTGCTGTTGATTTTTAATTCGATTTGGTTTAATCCGCGGCACAATTATGTGATTATTTCGCTTTTAATGTGGTCTGTTTTATCGGCAATACATTTTTCTTTTACGCTTGTTAACATAAATGTCAGCATGATTTATTTGCTTGGAATAATCGGACAAATAATAATACTGCTTTGGTCTATAATTAAAAGGCCGTAAAAAAGCTCTCTACTTAAAGTAGAGAGCTTTTTCTACGCATTATATCATAAAATCTACAAAAAGTAGATTTTTTCGATCTTTTTTTCTTTTATAATTGTTTTGAGGTGAATAGATGAATATTCTGTATTGCGGAGATTCAAATATAAAAAAGGGAATCGAGCTTTCGGTTAAATCGGTAATCAAATACAATAAAAATCCAGTTAACATATTTATCGTTACCGCAAACATAAATTTTGACGGCAAAAGCTATAAAAGCATTGATGAGAACTTTGCGGAAAAGCTTCGTAAAACAGCAAAAAGCACAAACGAAGACAGCGATGTTTATTTAATTGATATCAGTGAAAAATTTTCGTCCGCTCTTCCGGTTGCTAATATGGACACGAGATTTACTCCGCTGTGTATGCTAAGACTTTTTGCCGATGAAATAGAAATTATTCCCGATAAGATTTTGTATCTTGACGCCGACGTGCTTTGCCTTAAAACCATTGACGAGCTTTACAATCAACCTATAGCCGATTTTGATCTTGCCGGCGTGCTCGACCGTTATGGATCGTGGCTTTTTAGGAAGCACATTTTTCATAGGGATTACTTAAACTCGGGCGTGCTTTTACTTAACATGGATAAAATCCGAAGTGACGGCTTGTTTAAGCGTTGTCGTGAAGTGTGCATAAGTAAAAAGATGTTTATGCCGGATCAATCGGCTATTAATAAGCTGGCAGTTAAAAAAATATTGCCGCGCAAATTTAACGAGCAGGGTAAAATTAAAAGCGAGACCGTATTTAAGCATTTTGCGACCTTTTTTAGGTTTTTCCCTTACTTTAAAGCAATCACCGTAAAACCGTGGGAAGTTGAAAAAGTCCATAAAGTTTTAAAGCTTTATTGCTTTGATGATATTATTTTAGAAGGAGATAACAATGAATAAAGAAGTAATTTTATTTTTTACAATTGACGATAACTATGCGCCGTTTTTAGGGGTAGCACTGAATTCTGCCATAATAAATTCCGATAAAAACCGCAAATATAAGGCGATTGTTCTTCATCAGGGATTAAAAGAAGAAAACGTAAAAAAATTGAAATCTCTTAAAACCGAAAATTTCAATATTGAACTTTTGCCGATGTCTGCTAATATGGACGCCATTAATGACCGTATGAGCAACAGACTTCGCTGCGATTATTTTACGCTTACAATTTATTTCCGCCTGTTTATACCTGTTATGTTCCCCGAGTACGACAAAGCTGTATATATTGACAGTGATGTTGTTTTAAACGACGATGTCGGCAAACTATTCGATATTGATATCGGTGATAATTTTATCGGTGCTTGTAATGACCTGTCTATTGCCGATACGCCTCCGCTTGTAGCTTATACCGAAAATGCTGTAGGGGTTAAAGCCAACGAATATATAAATTCGGGCGTATTGCTTATGAATTTGAAAAAATTCCGTGACGCCGGCTTTGAAGAGCATTTTTTAAATCTTTTAACTACATATCATTTCGATACAATTGCACCGGACCAGGATTATATTAACGCTATTTGCAACGGTAAAATTTATTACTTAAACGAAACGTGGGACGCCATGCCAAACGACGCCCGCCCAAGACTTGAACACCCCATGCTTATACACTATAATTTATTTGCAAAACCCTGGTGCTATGACGGCATTCAGTATGCAGATGAATTTTGGTATTATGCTAAAGACAGCGGATATTTCGACGAGATAAAGGCCTTTAAAGAAGCATATTCCGACGAACAGAAAAAAGCCGACAGCGAATGCTTAGAACTCTTAGTAAAAAGAGGACTCGAAATTCCGGAAAATGACGTAACCTTTAAAAAGATTCATGAAACCGGAGGAAAAATTCGTTTATGATGATTCTTAATGATCGTCTGCCTGTTATAAAAAACATTGAAGAGTGTGCAAATAGCGGCGATTTTTATAAAAAAGTCGAACTAAATGATCCGCAATTCAGCGACGAACAGTTGCGGGAAATCAATGAAAAATATTTGCAAAATAAAGACAGTATTACATATAAACTTAAACGAAATATTGCCGTTTTGTTCGCAAAAATTTTTACAAGAAAAATCAATAAAGATACAGAGGTTTTGGGTGTAGAAAAAATCCCGAAAGATATTGGCGGATTTATAATTACAAGCAATCATTTTGGGCCGCTCGAAAACACGGTAATTAGGCGCTTAATTAATAAATTTGGCAGAAATAAGTTGAATATAATCAGCCAAACGAGCAATTTCGGGATGAAAGGATTTATCGGTTTTTTAATGAACTATGCCGATACAATTCCGATTTCCAACGATCCACGCTATTTAGCCAGGGATTTTTTGGCACTTTTAAAAGAAAAATTAGTAATTAAAAAAGAGGCTGTTTTATTGTATCCCGAGCAGGAGATGTGGTTTAATTACAGAAAACCGCGCCCACCGAAAAACGGCGCATATTATTTTGCCGCAAAGCTTAACGTTCCGATTGTTTCATGCTTTATAGAAATTAAGGATTTAGACGAGGATGAGTCGCCTGAATTTAAAAAAACAGCCTATGTCCTTCATGTGCTCGATGTTCTTTATCCCGATGAAAAGCTAACCTCAAAAGAAAACGTAGAAAGTTTAAGCAATCGTGATTATGCTTTAAAAAAAGCGTGCTATGAAAGCGTCTATAAAAAACCACTCGAATATACCTTTAATAATGAAGATATAGCCGGTTGGAAAGGTGTTCGGGATGAATAGATCCGAACGTTTTTATAAAAGTTTTAACGATGAATTTATAGAATCTAAAAAACAGGACTTTGTTTTGCCGAAAAATTACGAATACGAAAAAACGACCTTTTTTGGCAAAATATCTTCTGCCATTATTTATGGCTTAGCGGTGTTTTTTTCTTTTTTTTACTGCACGTTTTTTTTGCATTTAAAAGTTTACGGAAAAAAGAAAATTAAAAAGGTTAAAAGTGGATTTTTTCTGTATTCCAATCATACACAACCGGTAGGGGACGTTTTTATACCGGCTTTATCACTATTTCCAAAAAGAATATATACAGTGGTCTCCCTTGCAAATTATGGCATACCTTTTATTGGAAAAATCCTTCCTTTTTTAGGCGCAATTCCAATTCAAGACAGTTTTTCCGGAATGAAAAAATTTAACAGCGCAATAGAAAGTAAAATTAAAAAAAGGCATCCGATAGTTATATATCCGGAAGCTCATGTTTGGGAATATTACAATAAAATAAGGCCTTTTCCTAATACTTCTTTTAAATTTCCCGTAAAATATAACGTACCGGCTTTTTCTCAAACCGTAACCTACAAAAAATCTAAAATTTTTAAACGCCCAATAATGGAAGTTTTTTTGGACGGACCGTTTTATCCTCAAACGGAGGAATCTGCTTTAAAAGCAGAAAATCTTAAAGAAAGAATTTATAATAAAATGCTTGACAGAAGCAAAAACAGTGATATAGAATTTATAAAATACACTTTTGTAGATAAAGCGCAAAACGAGGTACGGAATAAAGACTTTTAGGAGATATTTATGAAAATTTGTGTAATTCAACCCGCATATTCTTTAGATCCGGCAAAGCTTGAAGATTGCTTTAATGGAATGATAAAGCTTATGGATGGCTTTAACGAGCCGTGCGATCTAATTGTTATGCCGGAAAACTGTGATATACCGGCTGCAGTTGTCGGCAGGGAGGCTGCCTTTAAAGCTTATGATAAATATCATGAAACCTTTATGCAAAAAGCAGTTGAATTAGCAAAACGCTGCCATGCTATTACATTTGTTAACTGCTATTATTTAAGCGATAAAGGCTACCGTAACACAACCTATGCTATTGACCGCAACGGTAATATTTTAGATAGATATTATAAAGCCCATCTGACTCCTAAAGAAGAAGCTTTAAACGGTCTTTGCTTAGACGCTTCTTATGCTACAGAATATCACGAACCTAAAATTATCGAGATTGAGGGCATTAGGTTTGCATTTATGACCTGTTACGATTTTTATATGTACGAAGCATATCCGCAAATAGCGCGGATGCATCCGGATATTATTATCGGATGTTCGCACCAGCGCACGGATACCCACACGGCGCTTTCAATAATCAACCGCTTTTTGGCATATCATACAAATGCATATCTTGTGCGTGCATCTGTGTCTTTAGGCGAAGATTCTTTAATAGGTGGATGCAGCTGTGTTGTAGAGCCCGACGGAAATGTTTTATTTGATATGAAAAGCCGTGCAGGTCTTGAAGTTTGTGAAATTGATCCGCATAAAAAATACTATAAAACACCCGGTTTTGGAAATTCAGGTAAAATTCCGCATTATGAATACATCGAACAGGGTAGAAGACCCTGGCTTTACCGGAACGCCGGCAGCGGTATTGTGCTTTTTGATAAAAAAATGCCTTATCCTCGCATTTGCGCGAATAAAAGCATTGATAGAGTTTCGCCTAAAAACAGTTTGGTAGCAGTTAACACAGCTATAGCTCTTGGTGCTGATGAAGTGACTTTTGATGTTAGCAAAACTAAAGACGGCGTCTTTGTGCTTTTAGACCCAAAAGACAATAATTTAGAAAAAACATATGACGAGCTTTTAAACATTGATTACGGCAATGAGTATTTTAGAGGCTTAAAAGTTACGGCGTTAAACGATATTTTAAGAAAGCTTGCCGGCAGAATAATCATGAATTTACGGCTTGACTTCGGGCGCATAAACAACAGCGATATCGACAAAATTCTTAGCATGATAAAACTGTACGACTGTGAAAAGCACGTGTATTTTACCGCCGATTTAAAGAGTTTAGAGTATGTTAAATCTAAAACAAAAAGGTCTGCTGTGTCACTAATTGCCGGCGGCGATTTAACCGCATCCTTAAACGAGGCGATAGGTATTAACGCCGACAAAATCGAAATTAATTCACAAAATATTAATAAGGATTTTATCGGCTTGGCACATAAAAACAATATAAAGGTAAATGTTTTAACAAACGGTGATGAACCATTAAGTAAAAACAGTCTGTTTAAAATGGGTGCAGATTGTATTATTACAGATGATTTAGCCGCATTACAAAAAGATTATGAATGAATTTGAAAAAGCAAAAGCAATTGCAGAACAGATAAAAAGTATCATTGGCTCGGTTCCGGATGTAGCTGTGGTTTTAGGCAGCGGACTCGGTGCATTTGCCGATAGTATTATCCCGCTACATACAATAAACTACTCGGATATTAAGCATTTTCCAAATGTGTCTGTAAGCGGGCATGCAGGTCAACTTATATTTGGCGAGATTGTTGGCAAAAAGATCTTAGCTTTTAACGGGCGTTTCCACGCGTATGAGGGGATAGATATTAAGGATGTAACCTTGTATGTTAGGGTTTTAAAAGCGTTAAATGTTAATAAATTAATTGTCACCAATGCCGCCGGAGCTATAAATAAAAAATATAATGTCGGCGATTTAATGATTATAAAAGATCATATTTCTCTCTTTTGTGATTCGCCGCTTTTTGGGCCTAACGATGAAACTTTTGGACCAAGATTTCCCTCTATGGGTGAAGTTTACAGTAAAAGGTTTAGAGAGATTATTAAAAAAATAGGCAAAAAAAACCACATTAAGCTTCGCGAAGGGGTTTATGTTTACACAAAAGGGCCAATGATTGAAACTCCTGCGGAAATTGACCTGCTTCGAAGCCTTAAAGCCGATGCATGCGGCATGTCCACAGTGCCTGAAGCCATTGTCGCAAGCCATGAAAATATTGAACTTTTAGGAATATCATGTATTACAAATATGGCGGCAGGGCATTCAAACCATTCTTTTTCACATGAAGACGTTTTGCGCCACGCAAAAAATGCCGAAAATAAGTTCAATACACTTTTTACTGAATTTATAAAACAAATATAAAATGCACGCTATTGGGAACAATAGCGTGCGTTTTTATTGCCAAATTAGAATAAAGTTTTTATTGTAATTAATTATAATATTTTGCAATCTGATTTTTGTGCCTACTTTTTTAGAGACATCATAAAACAGCTGTTGTAAATGCAGTTTAGATTCCATTTCGGAACCGGATTTGTATTTGTTTAAAAAACCTGCAGTATATCCGAAATCCTGCCTTACTTTGCCGTTATTGCAAGCTTCTATAACAGCGTTTAATATCGTGGTATATGCTGATTCTTTGCTGGTTATAAGAGTATTGTTAACCGAAAAATAGCTGTATTCCATTGTGCTTGCCTTCGGTAAATTATAGTTAAAGCTTTCGTTATCACCTAAAACATCATATAAATCATAGTCTTTGTCTATGATATGCGTGTCTTCAATACAGCCGTCTGATAAATTAAAGTATGCGTAGTTTAAATAATCATCGCTGTCATCCCACGTTGGATCAAGATGATACCAATACCCGTGGATTTTAACTAAATTCCACATATGACCATCGCCTTCGCTAGAACCGTTGACAAGTATACACTCAACGCCAGCCTCGTTTAAAAGCAGTTGCATGGCTTTTGCATATGCTTCGCAAACGCCGGTGCCTTCAACAAGGGCGCCGTATGCATTGTACGAATTAGGATATTTATCATAGTTTTTTGAAGCGCCCGCATTATATGTCACATTAGAAAGTAATCTGTCATGTATTATTTTTTCTTTTTCGTAGTCGCTTTTTCCGGAAAGCCCTTTTAAGTATTCGGCAATTTTTGATTTAAGTTTTGCCGCCATAGTGTTACGTTCTGAAGGAGTTACAAGATAATCGCTTGCAACGCTTTCTTTTATATATTTAAATGCAATTAAATAATTGCCGCTTGACTCGCAAATAACATATTTTGAGCTTAACCAAAAATATTCCGGATGGTCTAATTTTATCGCACAAAATAGAAGTCTTGCTTCTTTGGCTGTTATTTTTCCCAGGTTTATAAATCCGTCTGCCATGCGTTCTGCACCTTCGCACAGCTTTAAATATCCGGATTTAAGATTATCTGGTAAATAACTGTAATACCATTTTTTAGATGAGTCAATCGGAGAAAGTCCGCTTACCGCCGGAAAGATTAAACTTTTAGAGTATTCGGCAGTATAATTGACGCCGAATTTATCAATATTTTGTACAACAATTCCTTTTTGTTGCTCTTTTGTTACGTGCGATGAAGCATCTGAGGAAACTATGATTTTAGAACTGTTTTCATCAAATATATCATTTTGAAGGTCAATGTTGCTGCAACCGCAAAGAAAGCACAGCACAATAACACAAATTACAATTCTTTTCATGATGTCGCCTCACTTACAATAAATTTGTGGTTATTATATTCACCGTTAATCGTTTTAAAAGAACAATTATTTAAGCAATTAAGCGCAATTTCTTTATATTCGTAAATATCTTTAAAACTGATGTTAGAACAGGAATATATATAATCGAATTTTTCGCTTTTTAATATTTTTGTAATAAACGCATTAATAAGTTTTGCACAAAATAATCTTTCATCGGCACTAGGGCACTCGGTTTTACTTAGCACGTTTTTTATATCCGTGCCGGCGTAAAAGCGCCCGCTATACTCCGTTCCGCCGATTTCTTCGTTAATTTTTATAATATCTGTTTCTGATAATTCTGCAATACGGTCTGCGGTAGTATCGAAAATTAAACTTAAACTGTCCTTTAATCGGTCAAAATCAATTTTTTGGCCGTTCTTTTCTAAAAAAACCGGTGCACAGGTTATATCTGCTTTCTCTTTTATTGTATCAAATTCTGTAATAAATACAAGTTTTTCATAAATAATTATAACAGAAAAGTTTTCATTTGTATATTTTTTATATTCTATGCCGCTAATTTCGTTAGAAACTTTTTGTACAGTTGAAATGCTGAAAAAGCTTAAAATAGCAATTAAGCTAAAAAGGGATACTGCCGCTAAAACAATAAATGTTATCAAAAAATTCTTTTTCATTTAATCACCAATAATATTTTTAGCTAAAATATCCAAAATAATTTGACAACAGCATGTTAAAATAGTATAATAAACTGTGATTATAGGGGGATTGTCGTGAAAGAATTTAATCTTGTTTCGCTTTTAAAAGTTGTAATTAATAAACTATGGCTGATTTTACTTGTAAGTTTAGTAATGGCGGCACTGGTTTTTTCATATTTTAAATATTTTGTTACTCCACTTTATAGCTCTGTTGCTACTATTATTTGCAGTAACGGCGGCGTCACTGATGTAGCAGAAAACGGGACGACCATAAAAAGCTCGGATCTTTCTTCATCTTTTACACTGATACCATCATATATTCGAATTTTACAGTCTGAAGAGGTTTTTAAACGAGTTTCGGTTGCAAGTACAAGCGGTTACAATTATAAAGAGCTTAAAAGTAAAATAACCATTGTAAATTCATCCACCGAAGAACTGTTTTTGGACATTTACGTAGTAGATGCCGACCCATCTAAAACCAGAGAAATAGCAAATGTATTTGCTAAAACCGGTTCTGAATATCTTGTTGAGATGTTGCCGAATGCATATGCAAAGCCTTTGGAATTAGCCGGTACCGGTAAATACTATTATCCTAATCCTTGGAGATATAGCGTTATTACATTCTTTACTTCTGCTTTTTGTTTAATTGCTGTATTTTTTGTTTTGTCGATAATAGATAAACGAATAAAAAATGAACAAGATTTTAAATTAAGATATAATGTGCCTATCCTTGGCGTGGTACCCAATTATGAAATCGGACGAAAGAGGGAGAAAAATGGAAAATAATAAAGTCACCAATCACTCGATTAATCCGATTGATCCTGACAATTTACCTTTTATAGTGGTAGAAGCCTATAAAACTATAAGAACAAATATCTTTTTCGCATTAGCACAAAACGAGAAAAAGATAATAACCGTATCTTCGTCTGTTCCCGGAGAAGGCAAGTCTTCTTGCGCGCTAAATTTGTCTATTTCGTTTTCTCAGCTTAACGAAAAGGTTTTATTAATAGATGCAGACCTTAGAAAGCCGACAATTTATCGTAAATTAAATCTTGAAAACCAAAAAGGCCTTAGTACGGTACTTGCCGGTTTTTCAACTGTATCTGATTCGGTAATAAGCATTAATGACTATCTTGATGTATTGCCGAGCGGCCCTATCCCTCCAAATCCGGCAGAGCTTTTAAGTTCTCCTAATATGGTGACGTTGCTCAATTCGTTAAGCAAGATTTATAAATATATTGTTATAGATACTCCTCCGATAAATGTGGTTACTGACGCTGTTATTGTTGCTAAAAACACAAGCGGTCTTGTGTTAATTGCAAAACATAATACGACTACTTTTGATGAGTTTGATAAAACAATCGAGTCGATAGATAACTTAAAGGTTAAGCTTTTAGGCGTTGTTTTAAACGATAGTTTGTCCAATTCACAGCGCTATTACAAACACAGTTATTACGGTGGATACCGCTCATAGTTTTAAATAAGGTGGGTGTATTAGTTTAGTTGAAAAACAGAAGTGAAAAAACTTCAGTTTCACGCGTTTTGCGCATGCTGATGGTTATTATTTTTGACCTTTTATCAATAATTGTTTCATATTTCGTGGCTATGAAAATTAGTCACGGATATTCTATGGAATACACTCTGGTTTTTAACCTTTGCACAATTATATTACTTTTAGCATTTAATGCTTATAAAATTTCATATTTAAATTCTTTTTATTATTCTTTGTCCATTCCGGTTTTTGCAAGCGGAGTGGCAATTGTTTTTACTGAGTTATTAAGTTTAATTTTAAGAAAACGCCTTATTTTTTCCGCTTTTTGCGCGTTTGTTACAGCGTTTATGTGCTTTGTGGCATTTAGAATTTTTTACTTTTTATGCTACAGAAGATTTTTATATATTTGGCAAAAATTTCACCACTCAAAAATAACACTCATTATCGGAGCAGGGTTTACCGGCCGCAGAATTTGTAATGAGTTTTTAACTACCGAAAAAGAATATCTGCCGGTTTGCTTTGTGGATGACGACGAGAAGGTTATTGGTGATATTATTGCAGGAGTTCGGGTTTTTGGGCCCACTAATCTTATCCCGGAAATAGTTAAAAGAAAAAAGATTGATACAATAGTTTTTGCCATACCGTCAGTATCAGATTCAGATAAACGCAGAATTTTAGGTTACTGTAACACAACCGGATGCGAAATAAGAATTATCCCTAATTTTAAGCAGATATCGTCCGAAAAAGCTTTTAAACCGCTTTTAAAGAAGATCGATATTGACAAGTTGCTCGATAATGAAAATATAGAGGCTTCTTGCGAATATGTCTTAAACGACGTAAAAAATAAAGTTTGCATGGTTACCGGCGCCGGCGGATCAATCGGTTCGGAAATTTGCAGGCAGCTGTTAAAATACGAGGCCGGAAAGATTATTATATTAGACAGCTACGAAAACAATGCTTTTGAACTTCAGCAGGAACTTGCAATTAATTCTAAAAATGCTAAGGCAGTTCCGATTGAAATTGCGTCAGTTACCGATTATGAAAGAATGCAGTCTATATTTAATAAATATAAACCCGATATTGTCTATCACTGCGCTGCGCACAATCATGTGCCGCTTATGGAGCATTCACCGGATGAAGCCATTAAAAATAATTGTATCGGCACGTATAATGTTGCCAAACTCTGTGAAATTTTCGGAACTGAAAAAATGGTTTTAATTTCTACAGATAAAGCCATATCTCCTTCAAATGTTATTGGTGCTACAAAACGGGTTGCAGAATTAATAATGCAGTGTTTTGTCAATAAAAGTCGTTGTGTTTACACGACAGTGCGATTTGGCAATGTTTTAGGCTCTAACGGCTCTGTTATTCCAATATTTGAAAAACAAATAGATAACGGCCAACATATAACGGTAACACATCCGGATATTATTAGATATTTTATGTCTGTTTCCGAAGCGGTATCTCTTGTTTTAAAAGCAAGTGCTATGGCTGTAGGCGGTGAAATTTTCGGGCTGGATATGGGAAAACCGGTAAAAATATTAACGCTAGCCGAAAACCTTATAAAAATGAAAGGGCTTGAACCGTATGTTGACGTACCGATCGATTTTAGCGGTTTAAGGCCGGGCGAGTCTTTGCTGGAAGTTCCAAAGACAAAAGAAAAAACCTTGCCTACAGATGAGAGTAAAATATTTATTTATTCGGATAATGTTGATAATGATGTTATCAAGCAAAAGGTTCTTGCACTGGTTGAGGCGGTTAAAAACCATAAAAATTATGACGCATTAAATATTTTACAAGAATTAATTCCGGATTATATATATAATTAAAAGGAACGCATAATGCGTTCCTTTTAATTATTAACATCAATTTGTAATTGTTGAATTGCTCTGTATAAATAATCGGTGTTTTTAAGTAGTTTAGGATCCTTTAGAGCCATTGCGGCGCCTTGTGCTGCTGTATGTTTTGGATTTTTTGCTAAAATAACTTTGGTTTTAATTGTGTTTTCCAAAAACTGTGGCAGGTTGTTTAAAAGTGCTCCGCCGCCCGTTAGATATATGCCTTCAGTCATAATATCAGATACAATATCCGGTTCGGTTTTTTCTATAACCTTTCTAATGCCGTTTAATATTGCCATACATTGATCGCTTATTGCTTCGTACACTTCGTTGGCGGTTATTTCAAATGTAGTTGGAAGTCCCGTGCTTATGTTTACACCTTTAGCGGTTATTGCAACTTCAAATTTGTGCGGTATGGCGGTTCCGATTTGCATTTTAATCTTTTCCGCGGCAAGGGCTCCTATAAGTATATTGTGTTCGCGTTTTACGTATTTAATAATACTTTCGTCGAAATCGTTGCTGGCAGTTTTAATGCTGTCGCACGCGGCAATGCCGCCCATAGAAATGGTGGCAATATCAGTAGTACCGGCGCCAATATCAACAATTAAGTTGCCTTTAGGTGCGGAAAAATCTATGCCCAGCGAAAGCGCGCTCGCAAGAGGGGACTCAATTGTAGCGGCGCTTCTGCCGCCGGCAATTTCAGCAACACGCATTACAGAGTGATGCTGCATTTCGGTAACGCCGCACGGCATTGTAATCATAACTTTTGGTTTTACTATGCGGTTGCCAAACGCTTCCGACATATACTGTTTAAGCATGTATTCTGCAACTTCATAATCGGCTATAACACCGTATTTAATTGGGAATACGGGAGAAAGACTGTCCGGGGTGCGCCCTACAGTCTCTAAAGCTTTATCGCCGTAATAAACCGGCTCCCAGGTTTCACTGTCAACAGTTACAACGCTTGGTTTTTCCAGCAAAACTTTTTTGCCGGAAACAAGCAATGTGTTTTTTGAACCCATATCAATTACAATATCGGTATTAGCCATTTTAACCACCTGCGTTAATTATACAATATTACTGTTGTTTTTTCAATATAATTCATTCGGTTACAAGCGCAGTAACGCAATATACACTTTCAGCCCCATATAATAATAGGGTCTTTGCCGCTTCGTCTAAAGATGCACCGGTCGTTTTAATGTCGTCCATTAAAAGAATAGTCTTGTCCGATAAATCATATTTAGGGTTTATCGAATAAAGATCCTTAGTGTTTAAAAATCTGTCGTTTGCTGAAAGAGTGTGTTGCGAACGTGGAGTTCTATTTAGCAAAAGGCACTTTTTTAAATACGGAAGATTTAATTTTTTAGCAGTGCTTTTACATATAAGCTCCGCCTGGTCAAACCCTCTTTGACGTTTGGAAGATCTGCTTGTTGGAATGCTTACGGCATAATCAAAATTTATGTTTTTGTATTTTTTGTTGACTAATTGCGCCATATAATCCGAGAAAAAAGCTGTGCCTTCCTTCATGCCGTGATATTTAATGTTGTACATAGCGGCTTTTGCAGCGCCGTCATTTTTAAATGGTGCAATTATAGAAGTAAAATGATAAACGTATTTATTGCACTCGCAGTGTTCTTTAGTAAGCCCGCATTTGCGGCAGGTAATTGCGCTTATTGGTTCAATGGTAGGCATACATTTACTGCAAATGTAAAGTTTGCCGTCGGTAAACTTGTTGCATATTATGCATTTTTTAGGGTAAATGCAGTTAATTAAACGCTTGATCATCAAAAAGCTCCTTTAAACGCACATCGAGCGCACTGTACCGCAATGTTTTTTTGTTATTTTTTATCATTTCATTTATCATTGAATTATTGCCAATAATTATTAATAGCTTTTTTGCTCTTGTAACAGCAGTATACAGCAAATTGCGATATAATAATTTTTTTGGAGTGTCTAAAACAGGAATTATTACGCATTCAAATTCGCTGCCTTGACTTTTGTGGATGGTCATAGCGTAACTTAACTCTATCTCTGAAAGATTTTCTTTTGTATAGGTTGCCACCTTATCCTCAAATCGCACGTAAAATACGCCTTGCTTAAAATCTATCTTTTCTAAAAATCCTATATCTCCGTTAAATACTCCGTTGCCGCTTTCACCGCTGTCATCTACATACGGGATATCATAGTTGTTTTTTGTTTGCATTACCTTGTCGCCTTCGCGAAGATAAAAGCCTTTAAAGCTTAATTGCCGCTTGTTTTTGCTTTCAGGATTTATAATGTTTTGAATAATATTGTTTAAATTTACGCTCCCAAGATCCATCATTTTTGAGGGACATAAAATTTGTATATCATTAACAGGATTAAATTTGTAGGCGTTTTTAAGCCTTGTGCAGTATAAATCCTTAATAAGTAAAGCCGCGTTGTCCGGATCATTTTCAGGGATAATAAAGAAATCCGAATTTCTGTCGCCCGGCACCGGATTCTCGCCATCAATTATTTTGTGGGCGTTTGATACAATCATACTTTGCATAGCTTGTCTGAAAATTCTGTTTAAGCAAACGGACGGCACTTTTTGTGAACTTATAACATCATGCAAAACATTGCCGGCGCCTACACTTGGAAGCTGATCGGAATCTCCAACCATTATAAGCCGGCAACCAATAGGCAGCGCTTTTAATAAGCCGGCAAAAAGCAATATATCTACCATTGACATCTCATCAATTATTAGACAGTCGCATTCAAGCGGCTCTTTTTCGTTCTTTTTAAATCGCGGTTTTTTGGAATTGCTCCAATCTACTTCCAATAATCTGTGAATGGTTTTGGCGCTTTCGTTTGTAAGCTCGCTCATTCGTTTTGCGGCTCGCCCTGTAGGGGCACATAAATATACGGTTTGTCCCTTGTTTTTTAATATCTTAATTATTGCATTTAATGTTGTGGTTTTACCGGTTCCGGGGCCGCCGGTAAGTACCATTAAGCCCTTTGTAATAGCGGTTTTAATGGCCGTTTTTTGCAATTCTTCGTATTTAATATTATTAAATGCTTCAATAAGTTCAATTTCTTTGTCGGCGGCGATTTCTTCCTTTGGTGGATTTTGCAGCATCATACAAAGCTTACTTGCACAAAACTCTTCGGCTGTGTAGTATTCCGGCAAAAAAATACATTCGGTATCTCTAATAATCCTTTTTCTTATTTTTAAACCTAATACAAGATTTTCAACTATTTCTTCGCAATAATTTACGCCGTCACCAAGAAGTTCTGATGCAACGGCTATCAGCTTGTCCTTAGGAAGATAGGTATGCCCGTTGTTTAAGTTATGCTTTAATACATATAAAATTCCGGCAGCGGCACGGTAATCGCTGTTTTGAGATGACGGAAAATACGAGGCGATTTCTTCGGCTCTCGAAAAACTAAAACCAATTTCGTCTTCACACAAAATGTACGGATTTTGCTCGATTATTAACTGTGTATCGTCCTTTAGAGCTTTGTAAATGGTTATCGATTCTTCAGGTGTTATATTGAATCTTGCCAAAAACAGCATGATTTCTCTAATGTTAAACTGCTGTGCATATTCGTGACTGATTTTATATGCCTTGTCAATTGAAATGCCGGATATTTCCGCTAGCCTTTCGGGCTCTTGAGAAATAATATCTAAACTCTGATCTTTAAATCTTTCAACAATATTTCGCGCTGTAGTAGGGCCTATGCCCTTAATGGCACCGGATGATAAATATTTTAAAATAGCCGCGGCGCCTTCGGGAGCTATTCTTTCGCAAAAGTTAACGCTAAACTGTTCTCCAAAAGTTGGATGAGTTACAAATTCGCCTTCAAGACGTACATTGTCTCCGGAAGATAAAAACGGCATTTTACCGACAACGGTTATATCCATATCATCGCTTGTGTTTAACACAGCTACTGTATAACCATTGCCGGTATTTTGATAAGTTATATGTTCAATTATGCCTTTAAGTTCTTCCATCGGTGCCCTCGAAAAGTCCCTTTTTTATAGTTCCATCGTCAATGTTAACATACTTGTCGTTTTTGTAAATATTATTTAATATGTTTAATTCTGATTTGCTTAAGCCACAGTCCACGCCGATTATTTTCCCGTATTTCTTAAACCCTTGCCACCTAAGCTCCTCGCTTGCCGCACGCAACTGTGATAAAGCAATGTCCGGTTTTAAAAAGACAATTATAAACCTCGGCGGATCGGCTTTTGGTCGAAGTATTCTTAGCCAAAACGATTCAATAGCTATGGTTAATCCAATTAAAGCAATAAGTATTAAAACCGAGCATGAAACGATAATCCACATAAAATGCACCTCAAAGACATTTTATGAAAAAATGCAAATTATGTGAATCAAAGGGCTTGTATTCATTACAAGCCCTTTGTGCTATTTTATTGTGATTGTTGCAGAATAAGTGCCAACCTGCCAAACATCGTTTGTAGTACTTTTTATAACAACATCCACCTTATGGTCACCGCTTGTTTTCCCGGAGATATCCGCTGTGGCATACAAGCTGCTAGCGGTTAATTTTTTCATGACATTCTTAGGACCGCAGATTTTAACATTTTTAATAGGTGCTTTTAAACTGCCGGAGCCTGCGCTTGCAGAAAAACTGCTTACAGTAAATGTTTTTACCGTGTAATTTTTAATATCCGAAAAAGTAACCGTAAAGGCTTCGATTTGATCATCAGACTTAATGCCGTCCGGTAAAACGGGTTTAGCGGAAAAAGTATAGTTAGTAGGGGATAGCACGTTAAAATCTATCGGCGCTAAGTCTATAGAAGTAATAGTATCAACGGTTTTTGCCGGCCCGAGAATACTTATTTTATTGTAGCTTAAAGTGTAATGGAGCTTTTTGCCGTAACCAGTGCTCGGTTCGTTTGTAAAGGTTACATTTAACGGCACTTCTTTAAGTTTGCTGATAGGAACGGAAATTGATACTTTTTGGACCTCGGTGCCGTCGGCTGCTAAAATTTTATAATTGTCGGCATTCAGTTCATTTCCGTCAACATCATAAAGTTTTAACTCGGCGTCAAATGATGTTGTTTCGCTTAGTGTTTGGGTGGCATTAGATACAGCTACAATTCTGTCAAGCTTATCCATAAAGCTTCTGGCGCCTTTAACAGTTAAAACTGTATAATTACTATCGGTTACAACGGCAGGCTCTGCAACGAGTCCGTTTACGGCGGAAATACCTTTGGCTTCTGCACTTAATGTAAATTCTTTTGTATCATTATAATCAAACGTTGCTGTAATGGTAGAGGGGATAGTGCTAATTATTTCGTAGTCTCCGCCGCCTTGTTTGCTGGCTTTAAGCTCGAGATCATATTTGCCCGGAGCTGTAACACCGGCTAACGATACCGTAACTAAAATATCATTTGCAGTAACGTTGCTTACAACATAGTTTGGGCCTTTAATTGTGACAGATACACTTTTTGTTACTTCTTCGGAGTTTACAATGTCAAGACCAAGCTGTGAAATGGCCGCACCGTCAGTAGGAATATTTACGGGAACGTCCGCTATTGTTCTTTCGGTGCTTGGCGCTTGTTCTACGGTTATTATCATCCAAAAAACAATAGCAATAATAAGGGAGAATGCAACTACAAATTTGTTGCTTGCAAATAATTTTTTCAGCGAAAAGCTTTTAATCTTTTGCATTTTTATCCCCCTTACGTTTTAAATTTTCAAAAAATCTAAATACCGATTTTTTATTGCCGCTTTTTTCTTCGGGTAAAAGCCGTTTGCTTAATTCGGCGTGTAAGGTAATATTGTTAAAATCACGAACCATGTTTCCGTTTTCCGCTATGGATATGGTACCCGTTTCTTCGGAAACAACAACTACAATTGCGTCGGAAATTTCGCTGATACCGATTGCCGCACGGTGGCGAGTTCCTAAATGTGCATTTAAATTAGTGTTTTGAACAAGAGGCAAAATACAGCCGGCAGCGGCAATTTTGCCGTTTCTAATAATCATAGCACCATCGTGCAAAGGGGATTTTGGAAAGAAAATGTTTGAAATTAAGTTGGATGAAGCTTTAGCATCAATTTGCGTGCCGGTATTTATTATTTCACCGAGTTGTGTGGTCCTTTCGTAAACAATTAAAGCTCCGATTTTTTGGTCTGACATACTTCCCGCAGCCAAGCAAATTGATGATATGCACTCTTCGGTTTCATCATAACTGTCAATATTCCTGCCAAGTCCGCCGATTTTTGTACGGCCCACTCTTTCAAGAGCACGCCTAATTTCCGGCTGGAACAAAATAATAGCTACAATAATGGCAGAATCAAGTATTTTATAAAGCACCCATTTAAGTGCAACCATGTTCATCCACTGCGCTATTAACCAAATAAGTATTAATATGGCAATTCCTTTAATAAGCTGGCCTGCACGGGTTTCTCTGAAAAAACCTATGCACTTGTAAATTACATATGCAATTATTAAAATATCTAAAATATCCGCAATGCGTATTCCTGAAATAACGCTTACGATTAAATTCCAAAAGGTGACAATGGCATTTGCAATATTATCCATAATTTCATCCTTTCACACTTTATAGTATATATTTTATCATATAAATATAATTATAATCAATAGCTAATTAAAGTAATCGTAAATATTTTTTGCAATATTTTTTGGGACCACCTTTGATAATTCATCAATAGAAGCAGTTTTAACAGCTTTTAGCGTTTTAAAATGCGATAAAAGCTTTTGAGCTCTGACTTTTTGCACACCATTAATTTGTGTTAAATTGCTTAATAATCCGGCGCTTTCACGTTTTTTGCGCTGAAAGGTGATTGCAAACCGGTGGGTTTCATCCTGTATTTTTGTAATAAGAGCAAAGGCTTTTCTGTTCGATTTTATAACTATATCTCCGTTGGTTTCGGACAGCGCGCGAGTTTTGTGTTTAGAATCCTTTACCATACCAAACGTCGGGACACCATATTTGTCAATTATGGGTTTTACTTTCGATAATTGTCCTTTGCCGCCGTCGATTAAAATAAGATCGGGAAGTCTTCCAAAACCTTCATTTAAGTCCGCTTTTTCATATTCGTTAAAACGCCTTGTAATAACCTCTTCAAGAGCTGCGTAATCATCACCGCCGCCGGCTGTTTTAATATTAAACTTTTTGTATGCGGTTTTAAGTGGAACACCGTTTTTAAATACCACCATTCCGGCGACGGTATTGGTGCCTCCTAAATGAGAAATGTCGTACGACTCAATATATTCCGGGACTTTTTTAAGCCCAAGTAGAGTGGATAATTCATCTAAAGCGGCTGTAGCGTGGGTGTCCCGCCCAAGGTGTTTGGCTAAATACTCAGCCGAATTAAGCGACGCCATATTTAAAAGCTTGTTTTGATCGCCCTTTAAAGGCAAAATAATACTTACTTTTTTTTCTATGCTGTTGCTGAAAAAGCGTTCGAGCAGTTCTTTGTCGGCTACTTGCCCGTCGATTACTATTCTTGCGGGAATTTCCGCATGGGAATAGAATTGCAGTAAAAAATCGGAGCGCACCTTTTCTTTATCACCGTCAAAACCGATTATATACTGCCTGCAATCGTTAAGGCTGTAGTTTTTAAAAACAAATACCGTAAAGCATATTTTATTTTCGGATATGGCGGTTGCAATAACATCTTCACGCTTGTAGGAAGATGCTGTGACTTTTTGCTTTTCTTTGGATTTTTTTAGCGCATTTATCCTGTCACGGTATTTTGCGGCGGTTTCAAAATCAAGTTTATTTGCTGCCTGCTCCATTTTTAGCTTTAAATGTTCTATTGATTCTGTTTGACCGCCTTTTATAAAAGCGAGAGCGTTTTTAATGGCTTCGTTATATTCGTCTTTAGAAATATTGCCGCGGCATAGCCCCATGCATTTGCCAATATGATAATTTAAACATGGCCTTGTCTTTTTAAAATCCCTTGGAAAGGATTTTTGGCAATCCGGCAGCTTAAATATATCTCTTGCTTGTTCTAAAGTGTTTTTAATGATGTAATTAGAATAGTAAGGACCTAAATATTCCGCGTTTTTATCGTCCTTTTTAAAAACGGTTTCAAGTTTAGGATATTCTTCTTTTGTTATTTTTAAATAACTGTAACCACGGTCGTCCTTTAAAAGAACATTGTATTTTGGCTTGTGCAGTTTTATTTGCGAGCATTCAAGCACAAGCGCTTCGTATTCACTATCGCAAATAATATAATTAAAGTCAAAAACATGGTCTACCATACGCTCGACTTTAATGTACTTTTCGGTATTGTTAAAGTAGCTGGAAACCCTGTTTTTAAGGCGCTTTGCTTTACCGATATAAATTATTTTGCCGCCTTTGTCCTTCATAATATAAACGCCCGGCAGCATTGGCAGGGCATTGGCCTTGTCTCTTAAATATTCAATTCTGTCATTCAAGGCAATCCCCCCTTAAAAAAATAGGCGGGAGAATATCTCCCGCCGAAAACAAAGCTTAGATTTTGTTCGCTACGGTGAAGATTTCTTTTGGAAGATCTTCTTCTGCGCAGGAAACGGTAAAAGTAAAATTGGTGTTGTCCTCTTCGGATAACGCAGACAATCTGTCTAAAAACGCATGAAGTTCATCGTAATTGCGTCCACCAAGACGAAGTGTTGCATCAATAAATACGTCGGTAACGTCGTGGTTTGCACTGCAAGTGCCGCATAATAAAGCGTAAAGCTCATTATAACCAGAAATTCCGTAGTGCTCGGCGTCAATCAATCTTACTTTATGAGAAATACTGTATGTTAAAACATCGCCTTTTTCGATACAAACAACATTGCCCTTGCTTGAGTCAGCAGTCGAGTTTACAAGGTCGATAAGTCTTTTAGTCTTTCCGGAACCCTTGTTTCCTATAATTAAATTAATCATTTTGGTCACTCCTTATATTTTAGGCATAAAGCCTTAATAAATGCATTAATCGCGAAGTTTTTCTTCTAAAGCCGCTTTTTGATCTTCGTATCCCGGTTTACCTAAAAGCGCAAACATATTCTTTTTGTAGCTTTCAACACCGGGCTGGTCAAAGGGATTTACTCCAAGCATATAACCGGAAATTCCGCAGGCTTTTTCAAAGAAATAAACAAGTCTTCCTAAGTGCTCTTCGTCGGTATTATCAAGCGTTATGATGATATTCGGAACGCCGCCGTCTGTATGGGCTAAAATGGTACCTAAAAATGCTTTTTCGTTAACATACGACATGGTTTTGCCGGCAAGGAAATTTAGGCCGTCGCCATTGTCTTCGTTTTCTTTAATGGTAATATCGTCACCGCAATTTTTTAAGTTAATAACTGTTTCAAAAAGCATTCTTCTGCCGTCTTGAATATACTGACCCATAGAATGAAGGTCTGTTGAAAATACAACAGAAGCAGGAAAAAGCCCCTTATGGTTTTTGCCTTCACTTTCGCCGTAAAGCTGTTTATACCATTCGTTCATCATGGTAAATCTCGGCTCGTATGCGGCAAGCAGTTCAATATTATACCCTCTGCGGTAAAAAGCATTCCTTAATGCGGCATATTTATAACAATCGTTTTTATCTAAGTCGTCAATTTCGTATTCTTTGGCGGCTTTTTGAGCACCAGACATCAGCGCGTCAATATCGGCGCCGGATACTGCGATAGGCAAAAGTCCCACAGCCGTAAGAACAGAATATCTTCCGCCGACATCATCGGGAACTACAAATGTTTCGTAACCAAGACTGTCAGCGAGCTTCTTTAATGTACCTCTAGACTTGTCGGTGGTGCAGTAAATGCGTTTTGCGGCTTCGTCTTTGCCGTAGCGATTTTCAAGGTATTCTTTAAATACCCTAAAAGCTATTGCAGGCTCGGTTGTAGTACCGGATTTTGATATAACGTTTACAGAAACATCTTTACCCTCGCACAGCTTAATAAGCTCGCTTAAAGCAGAACCGCTGATGGAGTTTCCGGTAAAATATATTTTGGTGCCGGATGTCAGCTCGTTGTAGTTGTTTGAATGTAAAAATTCAATAGCCGCACGTGCTCCGAGATACGATCCGCCAATACCTATAACTATAAGAACTTGACTGTCTTTTCTAATCTTGGCGGCCGCTTTTTTAATGCGCTCGAATTCTTCTTTGTCGTATGAAAAAGGGAGCGACAACCATCCTAAAAAGTCGTTCCCGAGTCCAGTTGCATTATGCAACATATTATGAGCGGCAGTTACCTGTGCTTTAAGACCAACAAGATCATTTTCTGCTAAAAAGTTTTTGGTGTATTTGTCGTTTAAACTTAATGCCATGATAATCATCCTTTGTTTTTACTTTGTATATATATTTTACAATAGAAATATATATTTTTCAACTGTGAATTGTTAATTTTATAAAAAAATATAATTAGTAATTAAACCGATAGCAATTGCGACAAAATTGCTAATAATGAAGAAAAGAAATCCGGTTTTAATACCGTTTCGGCCGCTAAAATATCTATTGTACCAATTTCACTGCCGTCAATAAAAAGATGAATTGCGCCGATTTTATCATTTTCTTTTACAGGGGCAGACACACTGTCAGGTATTTCAGGTGTTTGAGTAATGTCTTTAGATTGGGATTTTTGTAAAAGTACGCTCGCGGCTTTTGGGGCTTTAATTTTAATGCTTTTTTGCATACCGCCGCTTACCTTTACATCGGTTAATAATGATTCATCTGCCGCAACCGTTTTATATGTGTAGTTGGCAAATCCGTAATCTAAAAGCTTTCTGGCCCCGTTAAAACGGTCCTTGCTGCTGGCGCCTTTCATAATTACAGCAACAAGTTTTAGGCCGTTTCGTTCTGCTGTAGCAGAAAGACAAGATCCTGCAATACTTGTAGTTCCTGTTTTAAGGCCGGTGCAGCCTTCATAATAACGTACCAATTTGTTGGTGTTAACAAGTTCGCTTTCGCCGCCGCGAAGAGAATCCATCCAAACAGTCGAGTATTTTTTAATTAAATCATGCTTAATAAGCTCGGAAGACATTATCGCAATATCTCTTGCTGTTGTTAAATGACCGTCTGCATCAAGACCGGTTGCGTTTTTAAATGTTGTATTTGTCATGTTTAATTCTTTTGCTTTTTCGTTCATTTTAGCTACAAATTCCTCTTCACTTCCGGCTACCGCTTCGGCAAGCGCTACTGTAGCGTCATTTGCAGAAGCAATAACAGTAGCTCGCAGTAATTCGTCTACAGTCATGCTTTCGTTTGGTTCGAGCCATATTTGTGAACCTCCCATACTGCAGGCGTATTCACTTGCGGTTATTTTTGTATCAAGTTCGAAATAACCTCTGTTTATAGCTTCCATAATAAGTATTAAAGACATTATTTTTGTAATTGAAGCAGGTGCCAGTTTTTCATCAGCATTGTCTTCGTACAAAATTTTCCCGGTTGTCGGTTCAAGCAATATGCATGATGCGGCATTAATTTCAAGTTTTGTTCCTACAGGAACATTTTCGGCGGCGGCCTCAGTAGGTGATAAAAGGTCATCCGAGTAATATTCGGTTGCGATTTTTGCATTTGCTGCAATAGATAAAGCCGAAAGCAAACAAACGGTTAAAATAATAGCGATTATCTTTTTCATAATAACACCTCATATAATTCTATTCGCCAAACGCCGAATATATGAAGTGTAATAAAAAAAGACGGATTAATCCGCCTTTTTTATTATTCTCTATAACTCAAAGTCCCTCAGCATTTTACCTGTCCCACTCATAACGAAGTACGGCATATTTACTGCTTCACCGTTCTTTTTAAGAATTACAACAGGGGAAGGGCCGCCTATATTTTTTCCTTCTTTATGGTTTGAGAAAACATATCCATTTTCCCACTCTGTACCACCGTCAATGTTCGGTTTTAATTTCTTTGCCTTTTGTACTGCTTCTTCAAATGTAATCATAATAATACCATTTAATATTTATTTTGCCTTGTCTATGTTGGTTATTACCGTGTCAGAGCCCATTGCCTGCGGCAGTTCGCCATTCCATTTTTCATAGAATTTCGAGCGTAAAACCTCGTCGCTTAAAGATTCTTTTATAACCTTATTAGCAGCTGCTTCCGCGTCGGCCTTAATTTTGATGGTTTCCGCTTGAGCCTGCGCGTTTGTTATAGCCGTTTGTTTGTCGGTTTCTGCTTTTAAAAGCTGTTGTTGTGCTACCTGTTTTTCTTCAATAGCTGTAATAAAGGCTTCTGAAAATTCAAAGTTCATTATGTTTACGTCGGTTACATAAAGACCAATGTCGTTAAGCTTTTCGTTTAAGCCTTTTATTAAGCCGTCGGAAATAAGTGTGCGGTTTGTAACGCTTTCTTCTGCAGTGAATTTTGCGGTTATAGCTTTAAGCACTTCATTTACTGCAGGTACTACTAAAACCTGTTCATAATTTGCGCCTATGTTTTTATAAATGCTGTAGGATTTTTCGGTATCAACCCTGTAGTTTATAGCTAGCTTTGTTTGAACAGTTTGTAAGTCTTTTGAAAACGCTTCTGTATCTACCTCAAGTTTTACTATGCGGTTATCGATTTTTACTACCTGCTGTACAAAGGGAATTTTAAGGTGTACGCCTTCTTGAAGAACGCCTTCGTTAACTTTACCCAAGGTTACCACAACGCCCGTGTGTCCGGCGTCAACAATGGTAAACATGCTGGCAACAATCAGCAACACCAATACTGCCGCAACCCCGATCGGGATGATTTTTTTCAAATTTGCTTTCATTTTTCTTCTCCTTTATTATCTATTATTTCTTTAGCAAGCCTTTTGTATTCGGCTGACTTATAGGCATAAAACATTGCGTCTAATACTTTTTCCGTGCGCGTTCGCGCAGTTAAATCCTCGATATCCATAACCATTTCTTTTGAGTCTTTGTTGTTAATTATCATATCGCAGAATTTTAAGTATAAAACGCTGTCATCAATCATATCGTCAGATTCATCATCAAGTGCCCCGTTTATATAACGTAAAAGCTGCAAAGCGGTATCCAGCGGCAATACATCACGCAGCATATTTATAATAGCTATTCTGCATACCTGCCTTACGGAATATCTTTTTTCAATAGGGGGCGCGACAAACCCTCGTTTTACCCAGTTTTGAACGGTATGAAGTTCTATTCCTGTAACAAAGCATACCTGCGACAAAAACAATCCTCCGGATGCAAAGATTGAATAAAGTGTTTTTTTAGGATCGGAAAAAACATTTTCAATTGCCGTACCGGGTAAGTTTTTCATTTTTATCCCTCCTTTAAGTTTATATGATTGTAACATACGGTTATATGACTGTCAAGTGTTTTTTTAAAAAAATTCCGCGGTATTTTCTACCACGGAATTTTAAATATCTTTAATATGAATTTTTACACCGTTTTTTTCTAAACTCTTTTGTAATTTTGAAATATTGGCCGATTCAAAATCATCAAATAATGCTGCAGCAGTTCCTGCGGCTTCACCGGTTACGGCACAACAGGGAATAACCCTTGTTATATCCCACATGTCATCGGTTACTGAAATGCATCGGCCGCAAACAATCAAATTTTTAATTTGCTTATTATATAGTGTTTTAAATGGAATTTCATAAATAGGTCCCGGTTTTCGCCAGTCACTTATTATGCCGATGCTGTCGGAAAATTCTTTAAAACACTCTTCGTCGTTCATTTCGTATTCGCCGCAGAGTTTTCGCGTCATCCTTATTTGCGGAATGCTCGCAATACTTGCTAAATTGTGCTTTTCAAAAACACCGCCGCTTTTTAAAAAGTCCTCAAGGATAACGGTATGTGCATCGACTGTCATTTTAGAAAGTTCGTCGCCTGAAAGACCAAAATACCTTTTATTAGAACTTGTTTTTTCTTTTTTGTATTTGTCCGGCACATCGGAAAAGCCAAGCATTTTAAGATGATATTCATCGTTTAAAAGTTCATAATACCAGCTTGCAAGAACGTTGCCTTGTTTAAATTGCTTAGTTGGTGCAGATGAGTATTTGCAAATATCTGCATCTCCCGAAGAATCTACAAATGATTTTGCAAAATATGCTGTTCTTCCGCTTTTATTCTCAACAATAACGGCGCTTAATTTATTTCCGTCTTTAATGCAATCCGCAACAACAGTGCCATATAAAATATCAATGTTATTATCAAGTAAAAGCTGTTCGCATAAAATCGCAAAAACAGAAGGATTAAACTGAACCTGATATCGATTTGCAATTTTTTCTTCGATAGATAGATTATTAAGCCAGGCTTTGCCACTGTACATATTCTTGTCGTAAGATGAGGGCTCATATCCGTATTTTACCGATAGTTTTAACAATTCTTCCGAAATCCCAAAAGATACTTGCCGGCCTTTACCGTCGCACAAAGGAAGGTATATAGTAACAAGCCCGGCAGTAGCGAGGCCGCCTAAAACAAACTGCTTTTCAATAAGAAGGGTTTTTGCACCATTTCTTGAACTTGCAAGCGCCGCAGAAATACCGGCAATTCCGCCGCCGCAAACAATAACATCGTATTGCCCCATAACAGGAAGCTCTTTTTTGTTTTCAGTTATAGTGGATTTCATACTATATCGATTTTCCCTTTTACCATATACAACTTGCCGCCGGATAATACATAATTTTTAAGCTCCTCGGCAAATCTTGATGTAGCCTTATATTCGCTCAAATTCTTTTCTGTAGCAGTACGTTCAAATATGTATGTAAGCGCACTGTAAGATTCAAATTTCTCATACGGTGTAAATCTTGCGGCAAATTTTAATATGTTGGAACCAGGCTTTAAAAACTTTTTAAGTGTATCGTCTAACAGCCAGGATTCACAGGTGAAATACTTAAATTGGCGTTTAGGAAAATATTTTTTAAAAAATACTTTTGCTTTTTCAAATGATTCGTCACATTCTTTTTCGTCAAGAGAAGCGCCCTCTTGAATGTGCACCTCAATTTCTTCGTTCTCCATGCAAAACTGAAGTCTTCCCAGTTTAAAAAGTCTGCCGCTTAAATGTCTTACTAACCAGTGCGTCTCGGAAAGCCCGATTTTTTTATTGATCCTAAAGTGTATTTTAGTCCAAACAACAATATCCGAAAGGGTATCTAAAAGAATGTCTTCCGATATTCCGGTTTTTTTGTAGTATTTTTCTAAATCCTCACAAAAATATAAAAACATTAAAAGATCTTTTTCATAATCTTTTCCGTAAGTGTATTGGTCGATAGTTGCAGGCTCTAAACTGCTTTTTTCTAATATTTTTTCAAAAGCCTCATCATATTCTTTTGGAAAACTAAGTTTATAATACCATTTTTTAATTATGTTTTTCATCTTACAGTATCAACCGTCCATCTGTTAGCGTCATCTGTTGTTGGGCTGAGATGTGTAAAATCCTTTTCTTTTTTGCCTAAAAATCTTAACAGATTTTCACCGTATATTTTTTTGCGAGTGTCTTCTTTAACGCCCAGTTTATCGTATATCGCGTTATCGCGCTCTATCCATTCTTTGGACCACGCGGCACTGTAATTATCTGCATTGCCGTCGGTTCCGAACATAATATTGTCTGGCACGTCGTAGCCTATTGTAAAAAGCTTTGTAAATAAATCTTCTCTGTATATTGCCGGGGTACCGGGAGTAATGTCAAAAAACATTTCCGCACTGTCCGGATTTTCAATGTATGCGTTTAAAAACTTGCCGTATAAAGCAATGCATTCGTCATACCAGGGCCACGAGCAGTGCGCAAGGGCAAACCGCAGGCCTTTTATGTGAATTAAACTTTCAAAACTTATCGGACGGTTATATGAAGAAGAAATGGCACCGTCCCATAAAATACCCGAATGGAATATCACCGGTTTTTTTAATTCTGCTATTGCACTTATTAGTTTTATGCTGTGCTTGTCCCCGGCATAAAAATTGTTGCAAATAATTTTAAATCCCGCAACCCCGCGTTCAGAAGCGATTTGAACATTTTTAATAATATTCGGCTCGTCTGGATGTACCCACATAATAGGGAAGAGCTCGTTCTTATTATCTTTTGTCCACAAAAGAACGTTTTCAAGCCGCTCAGAAAAAGTTGCTCCGATTTTACCGAATAAATTTATCGGCCGTTCGGAAAATACACATCCGCCGGAAATACCGGCATTGTCCATTTTTTCTAATAAACCTTTTGGGTCGGGCTTTTGGCAATTTGAGTGTATATGCATATCAAAAATTTTCATTTTATGCTCCTTTAAGAAAATCAGTGTACTTGACTAAAAGCGTTTAAAAAGATATAATTCATCTGAAAAGGGTGATACTATGAAGTCGCAAACATATTATAACACAAAATATGAAAGCGAAGCAAATATTAACGATTTATCAAATAGTATTTTGTTAAACTGCGTTGGCGTAGTAAATGAGACTGAAAAAATGAATCATCATGCAATAAGGCACGATTACTATTTGATTTATATGCGTGAAGGCTCTATGGAGCTGATTTTAAATGGAGTATCACAACAAATATCCGAAGGACAAATTGTTATAATATCTCCCGAAACTGATTACTGGTATAAAACAAAAAAACCCACACATATTCATTATTGGTTTATTCATTTTACCGGTTCAAAGGTAATCCCGTTATTAAAAAAGGTTAATATACCTTGCAATACAACCGTAACTGTTGGCATTCATTCGGAGTTTGAATACTATTTTAAACGAATTTTTCGCGAGTTTTCGGTTAACGACGCTTTATCAAAACTTGTATGTGAATCCCTGTTTTGCGAGGTTGCGTGTGAGTTTTCAAGATGCATTTATAACAATAATCATAGGATAAAGTTAAGCGGTTCGATTATTTATATCGCTGAGCATTATAATCAAAATATTTCAATTGCTAACCTCGCAAAACTTGAAGGACTAAGTGAGCAGTACTACAGGCTTCTTTTTAAACAAATTACGGGACAATCACCCAACGATTATATTATTAACCATAGGATGGAAAACGCCAAACGCCTGTTAATAGAAACCGATAAGGATCTGTCGTCTATCTCCGAAGAAATCGGATACAGTGATGTTTATTATTTTGGAAGAATCTTTAAAAATAAAGTTGGCATTTCTCCCGGAAAATATCGCAAACAGTTTGAATAACTAAATATGTTTTTTAATTTCTTCTTTTAACTTTCTCGAAAGATTTAATATAAAGTCCGGCCCGTGTGGATATTTTTTAAATGTAATGTCCATGCCGGCCTCTTTTTCTATCATTTCAATAACCTTGTCGCGTCCGATGTACTCACTGAGCTTCCTACAAACATACATATCTGTAAGCGCTTCTTTAAAAACGACCGCTCTTAATGAAAGTAACGGTCCGTTTTCACCGGGATAAACCGAGAAAGCGTCGCCCGACGGGAAGGTGCGGTTGCCGGAAGTCGTCATAAAGGGATTAACTTCTATAAGCGAGCGGAAGCTGTTGTAAAAATTAAATCCCCAATGAAGAAAACCGTAAATGTTATTTTTAAAGAATTGCAGGCCGATAATCCTGTTTCGTGCAGACGGCATAGATAAAAATCTGTTGGAAACCTCTTTAAATTCGGCACAGCAATAGTAAACAACAAAGTTTGGAACCTTTGCCTCTAAAAACGGTTCGGCCCAGTCTATTGCGCAAACAGGGTAGTCGACAAGCCCTTTATTGTAAAATTCAATATCCGATAAAGCGTCTATTGTTTTGCAGCCATTTAATAAAGGTCTAATTAAATCGCTGGCAAACTTATAATCTTCAATCTGTTCGCCAACAGGTTCATCAGAAATATGGAAAAGACAGCGATCTAATAAACCTTCGCTTTTTATATATTCAATTAATGACGGCACAAAAGCTTTTAAAAATTCAACATATTTAGGATCTTTTGCTAAAACATGCCAGCCAAACATATGCTTTAATTCGCCATTTTCTTTGACAAGAATATTTGGCGAGTATTTGCTGCCCCACTGCGAAAACAGATATGAAATGGTAAAATTATTAATGCCGTGCTTTTGGCAAAGATCAAACCATTTTTTAAGATATGTATAATCGAATTTATAACCTTCTGCGGTTTTTTCAATTTGTACTAATTGTGTAAATCTGCGCAAATGACCTACTTCCGTGTCCATAGCGGGGGTAATGACCGGCGTAAAAGCATCTGTTATTCCGGCTTCGGCTGCTGCTGCAATATATTTATCAAGATAATCAAAAAATTCATCGCTGAAAACTTCGCATTTGTGCATGGCGGATATGCCATCTAAATGTATGAATTGTGAGTACAAAAATCCTTTTTGGGGAAGCACCGCATCGATAACCTCAAAAGTAAAAGTGTCACTAACAGTAAACTTATCCAAACGGTCGACAAGGGTTATTTTAATGGAATAATCTTTGGCTTCTGCGTTTTCGGGTACATTAATTTTAACCCATAAAACATTAAAGCCCCTTACAGATATCCAGTTTTTTTGCTCTTCTATCGGCATTAAAATGTCGGGCATAAGACCGGGTTCGGTTGTAATATAGTAATCATCGGGATTTTCATATGTTGGAAAATCCATGTTTGCATTTTTTACATCATAAACCTTGACATCCAAGTCGGATTCAACGCTTACTTTAAACCAGTTGTAATCAAACGGAAGATTTTTTTCGCAGTTAATATAAAGCTGATATGAAAACTCTTCGCCTTTAAGTAAAATGGGTTTTTCTATTGTTTTAGCGTCCAAGCCTTCTTGCTCGGATCTGATTTTTTCCAAAGATGAAATCTGTCTGAATTCAATTTTTGGTATTTTGTTTTTTTCCATAATTATACTCCTTAAAAAATCTTAATGTTATTTTAATAAAGGAGATAAAATAAATCAATGCATATTATTTAATAAAAATGGATTTTTCGAATATTTGTTAATATAAAAAGCCGTTTTCACTTTGAAAAACGGCTTTTAGGTTTATGCTTTAAATTTTTTTATAATTATGAAGGCGGCTTCTGCTAATGCTACAAACGCTACTGCTACAAGACCAATTGCAAGCACCAGTGTAACTGTGTTGTCAGCAGTGGGGGTGTTTGTTTGCGCCGCACCTATTGTAGGAAGTTCATTTGTATTGTTATTGTTGCTTCCGTTTGAAATATCGGGCAGCTCAGCAAAATTGTTTTGTGTGTTGTCGGTATTGTTGGTATTGTTTTCATTTGGAGCTTGCCCCGGGAATCCGCCATAATTGTTGTTCGCTTGATTGTTCTGCCCGTTTGGCGCTTCGGGGAAGGTGCCTTGCTGTGGCTGGAGGTTACCGTTTTGAGGCTGGAGGTTACCGTTTTGAGGTTGGAGGTTACCATTTTGAGGTTGGAAATTTCCAGGTCGCATAAATTCACCTTGACCGTTTTGTTGGCCGGGATTTGTACCGGGGAATGCGCCGGGTTGCCCGGGTAAATTACCGACGGCCGCGCTTACGGTGGATGCGATAGAAGTTGCTTTAACAGTGCCGTTTATAGCCAACTGATAATTGCTCGATTTATTTAAACTTGCCGAAGAAAACAGTACGTAAGAAGCGTTTCTTAAAGCCGTTGCAGAATAAAGGGTATTTCCGGTTGCATCAATAATTGTAATTGCATCATTTGCTTTAATCGAAACAGATGCTGATTGCTGATTGTTCTGTCCCATCATGCCAAAAGTATTCGTTCCGAATGTGATATAATTTTGTGAAACAGTATTGGGACTTTGCGCCATTGACGAAGAACCCACCGCTAAAACAGTGCCGCCGCTTAAAGTAAATGTACCGTCGCTGTCTAAAGGTGCATTGTCATTAGAAGCGGAAGAGTAAACTTCAATGTTTCCGCCGTAAACGGTAAGGGTTCCGTTTGAATCAATACCGTCTCCGTTTATTGCATTAACGTATAGATTTCCGCCGTAAATATTGCAAGCAAAAGAATAATTTGTAAGATCGCTGTTGGCAGCATTAATTCCGTCGTCGGTTGTAGTAACGTTGATGTTGCCCGAGTAAATGTTTAATGTAGCAGCTTCAATACCTTCGATGCTGTTAGTAATTGTAATAGTTGGTCCATCGGTTCCGGTTTGACCTATATTTAATACAAGGTCGCTTTTAATAGCGTCATCTTGTGCGATTATGGTAATATTGCCGCTTAATATATTAAGCTCTTGATCGGTTTTTAATGCGTCGTTAACGTTTGCGGTAATATTAAGGGTAATGTTTTCAATAGTAATATATGCGTCGCCCTCGGTTTCGGTTGTCGCTCCGCCTTTAATTCCGTTTTTACCGTTTGAAACAATGTTTAGAGTGCCGGTTCCCGTAAGTGTTATCTTTGATCCGTCTTTTCCTTTAATGACTGCATTTTCTGCTTCGGTGTTTTCGGTATGGGTTTCGTCATTGTTGTATTCGCTGTCGGCCAATGTGTTTACAGTACCATCTGCCGCTACTATAACAACCTCAGTGCTTTTATTGCAGGTAATAGGTGCGGTAGTAGATGAAGTAAGCATAAGCCCGTTTAATATAAGGACAACGCCGGTTGTGCCTTTCTTTACTGTTATAGAGCCGTCTTGGCAGGATCCGGATAATATATATGTGCCGCTGCCTTTGATTGTAAGCGATGTTCCGTCAACCGTATACGATGTATAAGCTCCGTCGATTGCGGTAATTCCTTCATTAGAAAAAACAAAGCTTGTTGCATTTTCGGTGTCGTAAACCGTTTCGGCAAATACGGTCGATACCATTGTAATTACCAGCATTATCACTGTTATTGCCGAAATTATTTTTGATATATGTTTTTGTTTTATCATTTTTTCTCCTCTTTTCTTTTACTTTGACTTCCATTATAAATATTTTTCTTAAAATTTTTTTAAATGCGAAAAAAAGTTTTTTAAGAATTTTTTAAGAAATCTATTTAAAATGATGTTATAATAAAAAAAGGGGAGATTAATTTGCAGATATTAATTGTCGAAGATGAAATATCGTTATCAAAAGCATTAAAGACTATTTTAGAACAGCAGGGCTATTTTGTTGACGCGGTAAACGACGGTCTATCTGCTATTGACTATGCCAAAAGCGTAGATTACAACCTGATTATTTTAGATGTTATGCTTCCAAAGCTTGATGGCTTTGAAGTCGTAAGGATTTTGCGGAAGGACAATATAAATACCCCTGTATTAATGCTTACAGCCAGAACTACAATAAAAGATAAGGTTGCAGGGCTTAATTTCGGAGCGGACGATTATATGACCAAGCCCTTTGATACAGAAGAACTACTGGCAAGAGTCAGCGCGTTAACCAGGCGCAAAGGCGACGTTATAGTGGATAAAATTCAGTATGAGGACATAAGTTTAGATATAACATCTGCAATGCTTTCTTGCAATAATGAATCTGTTCAATTAAGCCATAAGGAATTTGAAGTATTAAAAACTTTTTTATATAATCCAACAGTAACTATTACTACAGATTCTTTAATAACAAACGTTTGGGGCGTTGAATCCGACGCCACCGATAATAATGTGGAAGTATATATATCTTTTTTAAGAAAAAAATTAAAATATTTAAAATCAACTGTCGGTATTAAAAAAATACAAAAAATAGGTTATCGCCTGGAGGTGGAAAGGTGCTAAAAGGGTATAGACGCAGGTTTGTTATTTATAATATGCTTCTTGTATCAATTGTATTATTGATTACATTTGTTGCTTTAGATGTGTTTTTAATCGACAACCACTATGCCGATCTTAAAATCTCCATGAGCCGCATGATTGAGCCTTGGAATAAGATAAACGAAAATTTTGTTCCCGAACAGGACACCACCCCACCGCCGCTTCCGAAAACAAATGCCGAGAGCGATAACAGCGACGGGCAAATAGTGGTCGTTTTTTACGATATGAAAAATAGTGAAGTTAATATTGTGTCGGACAATACAACAATAGATTCATCAGTAATAAACGAAGCGGTAAAAACAATAGTAAACGGCAATGAAAATTTCGGCACGCTAAAAGAGTATGAAATAATTTATTATAAAGAATTACAACCAGGGCCAAATGATAATTTAAAAGTATCACTTGTAAAAAGCTCATATATGTTAGATTGGTCTTTAAAAACAACCGCGATATTATTTGTTGCCTTTGTAGGATCTTTGTGTGTCTTTTTCTTTATAAGCTTGTGGTTGTCTAAACTGGCGGCAAAACCAATGGAAAAAGCGGTTAGTATGGTAAGTCAGTTTGTTGCCGATATTTCTCACGACTTAAAAACACCTATAACCATAGTGCTCGCAAATAACAGCATATTAAAATCCAACCAAAATTCAACAATAAAAGAACAGGCCCAGTGGATTGAAAGCACCGATACCGCCGCAAAAAACATGATGAACATGGTCAATGAAATGCTGACTCTTTCGTCACTTGAATCGGTGGAAAAAAGCATAAAAAAAGAGCCGGTTTGTATTTCGGCTTTATTAGAAAAATCCGTATTGCAGTTGGAATCGGTAGCATACGACAGAAATATTAGCTTAGAAACAGCAATTGGACAAGATTTATTTGTTTTAGCAAACGATGACTATATTTCCCGTATATGTAACGGGCTTTTGGAAAATGCTTTAAAATACGAGCCGGACGGCGGAAAGGTTGAAATTTCACTATATAAATCCAAGAAAAAAGTTGTTCTGACAGTCAAAAATTTTGGAAGTGTAATTTCAAAAGAAGATTTGCCGCATATCTTTGAACGCTTTTACCGCGGCGATAAGGCTCGCAGCATTCAATCAGGGCATGGCTTGGGGCTTCCTATAATTAAACAAATAATAAAACTTGTTTGTGCAGAAATATCCGTTAATTCTTCGGAAAATATCGGTACAGAGTTTACAGTAGAATTTAATAGCTTTGAAGAATAAAAAGCCGTCACGAATATTCGTGACGGCATGGTGCAGCTGACAAGACTTGAACTTGCACGGTATTGCTACCACCAGCCCCTCAAGCTGGCGTGTCTGCCGATTCCACCACAGCTGCTAATTTAGCGAAAAGTATTATAACATTTTGTCAAAAACATGTCAACAGTTTTTGTATTAATTTTTAGAATTATTTTTTATTCTTATTGACAAAACTTAAAGAATTTACTATAATAACATAGTCGTAAAAATTTAAACGAGGTGTGGCTCAGTTTGGTAGAGCGCTGCGTTCGGGACGCAGAGGCCGCAGGTTCGAATCCTGTCACCTCGACCACGTCGGAATGGACTATGCTCCATTCAAGATCCCCAGCCTTTTGGCCGGGGATTTTTCATAACGCGCCATCATTCCTCCTTATTATTGATTTTTTGCAGTTTCAGTGATAAAATAAAGCTAATAATAGACGGAAGTGCATATATGAAAAATAATACTAACTGGACCGAAAAAATTGACGCACTGCGCGTAAATAACAAGTTTGCGGACAGTGCATTTTGGTTTAAAGATGAGGTTGTTAACTGCAAAATCGGGAGAAATGCCTCCAGCATTTCATTTTACATTTTTATCTCTATGATACCGCTGTTCATTCTGTTATGCGGGCAGTTGCCATATACCGGCATCAGCGAAGGGGAGTTGCAGCAAGCGATTTTAAAAATAACGCCTGCATCGGTTCACGAGCTTATTGTGTCTGTTATAGCGGAAGCTTATACAGCAAGAGCCGCTATTTTTTCAATTTCGGCAATATTTTTGCTTTGGGCATCTTCAAAAGCGATGATGTCTATTATTCAGTCGCTCGATATTATATATGCCGGCAAAGAACAGCGCGGATATTTTCCGGTAGCTATGTTTTCGATAATTTATACAATTTGTGCCCTTGCAATAACCGGCGTAACATTAGTGCTTTATGCCAGAAGCCATGATCTTGAAGATATGTTGTTTTCGGCATTTCCGACGGCAGATGTGTTTAGAGAATGGGCAAAACACGGGCATATTATTATAGGCTGGCTTGTTCTTGCGCTTTTCTTTTCACTGATTTACCGTTTTGCACCCTCGGGAAAAAGAATATGGTTTCGTCAATTGCCGGGCGCTTTATTCTCTTCAGCCGGCATATCCATGTTTTCAATCTTTTTTGCAATTTATAATAACAGAGGCAACATTTATCAATCTTTTTACGGAAGTTTAACCAGAACCGCCGTGTTCCTTGTTTGGATATATGCCTGTGTATGTATATTACTGTTTGGGGGACTAATCAATAAATATACTGAACAAAGAATTCTTAAAAATAAAGCCGGTACTTAAATATTGTATGCTTTGTCATTACAAGCTAGATGCTTGTAATGACTTTTTATTTTAATATTGAAAAATAATATTATTTGTGCTAATATTGTTTCAATAATTGATTTATTGAAGAAGGATGTTAAATTGAAAATAATTGTTAACGGTTGTGGTAAGGTCGGTAAAACGATGATTGAAAGCCTAACTTTAGAAGGGCATGATGTTGTCGCGATTGATACTGATACAGCAGTATTATCGGAGATATCTAATATGTACGATATTGCCTGTATTAACGGCAACGGTGCGGATTCCGATATTCTTATTGAGTCTGGTATATCCGACGCCGAGCTTTTTGTATCTGTTGCCGGTTCAGATGAACTGAATATGTTAAGCTGTTTTTTGGCTAAGAAATTGGGTGCCGCGCACACGATTGCTCGTATAAGAACTCCCGATTATAATGATAAAAGCCTTGCTACAATTAGGCAGCAATTTGATCTTTCGATGGCAATAAATCCGGAACTTTTAGCTGCTCACGAAATATTTAACATTTTGCAGTTGCCCTCGGCTGTTAATGTTGAAACATTTTCCAGAAGAAATTTTGAGATGGTCGAGCTAAGAATTAAAGAGGGCTCCGGGCTTGACGGACTGTCTTTATTGGATTTTAGGAAAAAGTATAGTGCGAATTTTATAGTTTGTGCTGTTAAAAGAGATAATAAAGGATATATTCCGGATGGTAAATTTGTTTTAAAAGCAGGGGACAGGATCGGAATTTCCGCTACTCCCAATGAAATTCTCAAACTGTTAAAATCGCTTGGAATGTTTAAAAAACAAGCTAAAAAAATTCTTATTTTAGGCGCATCAAGAACTGCATATTATCTCGCAAAAATGCTTGCAAGTATCGGTTCGGACGTAAAAATCATCGATAAAAGTCAAGCTCGATGTGTGGATTTTGCCAAAAGACTTGAAAATGTTGCAATTATTCATGGAAACGGTACAAACCAAGAACTACTAAGCGAAGAGGGCTTGGATGTTATTGATGCTTTTGTAGGCCTTACAGGCATGGATGAAGAAAACATTTTGCTTGCTTTTTATGCTGCATCACATAATGTTCCTAAAAACATTGCAAAAGTAAATAATATCGAGCTTGCGTCCATGGCGGAAAAGCTTGGACTTGAATCTATTATTTCTCCGCAGAATATTGTAACTAATATTATTTTGTCGTATGCAAGAGCATTGCAGAATTCTATCGGTAGCAATGTTGAAACGCTTTATAAGCTTATGGACGGCAGTGTTGAAGCGCTTGAATTTAATGTTACGGATAATTTTGAGTTTTTAAAAATCCCGCTTAAAAATATGAATCTTCGTAAAAATACCCTTATCGCCGGAATTATCAGAGGCCGAAAAGCAATTATACCTACCGGTGAAGACTATATTTTGCCTAATGACAAGGTTATTGTAATTGCGGCCGATAGAAGGGCATATGACTTGTCCGATATTATAGAGAGGCAGTAATTATGAACCGTAAATTAGTATTAAATACTGTCGGCCAGATTTTGGTTTTTGAATCGTTAATGATGCTGCTTCCGATGGTGGTTTCGTTAATAAATTCCGAAAAGGCATATTTATCGTTTTTAATTTCTGCCGCTATTTCTTTGGTTGTTGGTTCTTTGCTTTGGGCCTTTACAAAAAAGAAAAACGCTGTAATTTATGCTAAAGACGGTTTTGCAACGGTTGCATTATCATGGATGATGATGTCTGTTATCGGGGCGCTTCCGTTTACCATAAGCGGCGAAATACCGAATTATATAGATGCTCTTTTTGAAACTGTAAGCGGTTTTACTACAACCGGCGCTTCCATACTAACAAACATTGAATCGTTAAGCCGCGGCATATTGTTCTGGCGAAGCTTTACCCATTTTGTAGGCGGTATGGGAGTTTTGGTATTTATTATGGCAGTAATACCGAATATGTCGGATAGATCAATTCATATTCTTCGTGCGGAAGTACCGGGACCTACATTTGGAAAATTAGCGCCAAAATTAAAAGATACCGCGAAAATTTTGTATCTTTTATATATTGCTTTAACAATTATTGAGATGATTTGTTTAAAAATTGCAGGCATGCCGATTTTCGATTGTATTGTTAATGCTTTCGGTACTGCCGGCACGGGTGGCTTTGGCATTAAAAATGCAAGCATAGGTGCATATAATAATTCATGTCAGTGGATAATCGCATTGTTTATGTTTTTGTTTGGCGTTAATTTTAATTTATATTTTCTCTTAATTATCGGCAAAATTAAAGCGCTTTGTAAAAGCACCGAGTTAAAGTTTTATATCTGTCTTGTTTTGTGTGCAATTGCAGTTATCGGTTTTAATATTTATCCGCTTTACAATAATTTTTCCGAAGCCTTAAGAAATTCTGCTTTCCAGGTTACTTCAATTGTTTCAACCACCGGTTATGCAACTGCGGACTTTAACACATGGCCGGCGCTTTCTAAGGGTATTATTTTTGTTTTAATGTTTGTGGGCGGCTGTGCAGGCAGTACAGCCGGCGGCTTTAAGCTTGCGAGAATACTAATCATAATAAAACAAATTCATCGCCAACTTCATAAACTTATTCATCCGAGAGCTGTTAATGCCATACGCATGGAAGGCAAAGCGGTTGAGGAATCGACAATAGACGGCGTTGTAAATTACTTTTTAATTTATATGGGCCTTATTGTGGTTGTTTTTCTTTTGATTTGTTTTGAACCTTTTGGACTTGAAACAAACCTTACCGCCACAATTTCTTGTTTTAATAATGTCGGCCCCGGATTTGGACTTATAAGTCCTTCCGGAAACTACGCTATGTATAGCATTTTTTCTAAGTTGGTTCTTTCTTTTGCAATGCTTTTTGGGCGTTTGGAAATATACCCGTTAATACTAATGTTAAGTCCTACGCTAAGAAATAACAGGGGATAAAATTTGACCTGCAAGATTATTCTTGCAGGTCTTTTTTATTAAATGGCTCTAAGCTTCTTTTTAGTATACCGTTCATTTCCGCAATTGCCATGCCGTAATTTATAATTGGCGTGTTATTTTCGTTTGCAATTTTTATTCTGTTTTGCATTTCCGTAGCATTTAGCATGCATCCGCCGCAGTGGACAATTAAGCTGTATTCTCTTGTGCTTTCAGGGAATTCTCCTCCGGAAGTAAAATAAAAACTCGGCTCTTTATTAGTGAATTTTTTTATCATTGCCGGAATTTTTACACTGCCAATATCTTTGCATTGCCTGTGATGAGTGCAGCCTTCGGATATTAAAACCTTATCGCCGTCTTTTAAATTATTAAGCGCAACTGCGCCGTTTAGATATCCTTCTAATTCACCTTTGTGCCGTGCCATTATTATTGAAAAAGATGTAAGTGGAATTTTTTTAGGCACTATATTTGATACTTCTTTAAAGACTTGAGAATCGGTTATTACCAATTTAGGCGCGACCTTTAAGTTTAAAAGTAAATCTTTAAGGCTTTCAGTTTGGCAGGTGCAAAATATGGCATTACAGTCTAAAATATCCCGCATGACAAGCTGTTGCGGCAAAATCAGTCTTCCTTTAGGAGCAGATTCGTCAATTGGAATAACCAAAACAATCAAATCACCGGCATTTATAATATCGGACAATATCGGACGATTTATTTTTTGCGGTTTTATAGCCCCAATTAATTCTTTTAGTTCTTTTATATTTATGCTTTTTGTAGCGCTTACCGCAATTTCGTTTTTATTTTTTATCGGTACCGTATTTATATCAGCTTTATTAAAAGCAATTATATACGGAATTTTGTTTGCTTTAAAAATTTTAATAAATTCTTTGTCCTTGTCTTTTAAACCCACGTTGCTGTCAATAACAAGTATTGCAACATCGGTATTGCGAAGTACTTCCTCGGCTTTTTTTACGCGCATTCTGCCTAAATCTCCGCTGTCGTCGTAACCTGGAGTGTCAATGATTACTACCGGACCTAAAGGAAGAATTTCCATGGTTTTTTTTACCGGATCTGTAGTGGTTCCGAGCGTGTCCGATACAACCGATAACTGCTGCCCGGTTACTGCGTTCACAAGGCTGCTTTTTCCTGCGTTTCGCATTCCGAAAAACGCTATGTGAGTTCTTTCGGACGAAGGTGTGTCGTTTAAGCTCATAATGCCTCCTAAAATCTGAAATCGCGCCTGTTGGAGTTTTTAATGTCGTTAATATTTTTAATTGCTATTTCTTTTACTTTTTCTTTCGGGATTCTGTTAAGCTCTTTTTCTATAAGTTCAAACCCGATTTTTTTGGTTTTTTCAGATGCATAGTCTACTAAATACTCGGCGAGCGTCATCAGTGCGTTTGGATGACAGCAGTTTAATATCTGCCCGCTTTTGCATAGACTCATAAATCTGTCACCTGTTCGACCCTCGCGGTAACAAGCCGTGCAAAAAGAGGGAATATGACCGTTTTCCATAAGCCAACAAACAACTTCGTCAAGGCTTCTTTGGTCTGATACGTCAAATTGCTCCGTATCGTGCGGCCGTTCGTCTGCTGAATATCCTGCATAACCACCTACAGATGTGCGCGAGCCACCGCTAACTTGAGATATTCCAAGCCTTAAAAGTTTCGAACGAACTTCTTCACTTTCTCTGGTTGAAATAATCATACCGGTGTAAGGCACCGCAAGGCGAATGCAGGCGGTAATTTTAGCAAAAATTTCATCAGAAATTGAATTGTCAAACGCAGTAGGATCAATGTCGTCCGCTTTTTTAATTCTCGGTACACTTATTGTGTGCGGACCTACTCCGTGCACTGCTTCAAGGTGCTCTGCATGCATTAAAAGACCTGCGAACTCGTATTTATAAAGCTCTAACCCAAAAAGTACGCCAAGACCAACATCATCTATTCCACCTTCCATGGCGCGGTCCATAGCTTCCGTGTGGTAGTTATAGTCGTGTTTTGGGCCTGTGGGATGAAGGGCTAAATAACTGTCTTTATGATAGGTTTCCTGGAAGAGTATGTAAGTGCCGATTCCGGCTTCTTTAAGCTTTTTGTAGTTTTCAACCGTAGTAGCGGCGATGTTTACGTTTACCCTGCGTATATCGCCGTTTTTGTGGTGAACACCGTATATTGTTTTAATGCATTCCAAAATATATTCAATCGGGTTGTTTTTCGGATCTTCTCCCGATTCTATAGCTAAACGTTTATGCCCCATATCTTGAAGCGCAATTACTTCTTTACGCACTTCTTCTTGGGTCAGTTTTTTTCTTGGAATATGTTTGTTTTTTAAGTGATACGGGCAATAAACGCATCCGTTTACACAATAGTTGGAAAGATATAACGGTGCAAAAATTACAATGCGGTTACCGTAAAACGCAAGTTTGATTTCTTCGGCAATTTTATATATTCTTTCGGTGACTTGTTTATCGTTACAAGCTAATAAAACCGAAGCCTCTCGGTGGGTAAGTCCCTCGCATCTGTAACCGTTTTCGGTCTTTTTAGGTGTTGCTTTTTCTAAAATTTTATTAATAAGCTCGATGTTGTTTTTGTTATCATCGGCATACTTTAAAGTATCGACAATTTCTTCATGATTAATAAATTCATCAGCTATAAGCGACTTTGGATCGTATTTTGCCATTTTTTATCCCTCTGTATTTTTTATAATATCTCCTTTTGCGGAGACTATTTTATATCCGATTTTTTCAATGCGGTTGCTAAGACATTGCTTGCACTCGGCCGCTTCTTCGCCGGTACATATTTTATTATCGTATAATGCATATTTTTTTCTAACACTTACCGGCGATAAATTTGGCATTAAAACGTTGGCTCCTGCTAAAATGCCTTTTTCGCGCCCCTTTGGATCAATTGTGCCAAGCGCCGTTGTAGACGGTAAAAGTACGTTTGGTTTTATCAGTCGAATTAACGATAATAAAAAAAGCGTTAGACTAAGCTCTCCGGCTTTTTCCAATTTAAACGGAGTATCCTTTTGCGGTATGTAAGGACCGATTCCGCACATATCGGGCGAGAATTCCTCAATAAATTTTAAATCTTTCGCTAAAGAAATATTTGTTTGATAAGGCGAACCGACCATAAAGCCGCACCCAACCTGAAAACCAATGCTTTTTAAATTTTTAAGGCAGGTCATTCTGTTTGAAAAGCTCATAATAGGGGGGTGGAGCTTTTCGTAGTGCTCTTGGTCGGCAGTTTCATGCCGTAACAAATATCTGTCAGCGCCGGCGTCAAACATTTTTTTGTATTCGTCATATTCGTATTCGCCTAACGATAATGTTACTGCGCAATCACTATAAAGACCTTTTATTTTTTTAACAATATCGCAAATGGTATCAACCGGATAAATGCCTTCGCCGCCTTGTAAAACGAAGGTGCGAAAACCAAGAGAATATCCGTTTTTACAGCAATTTAGTATATCTTCTTCGCTTAGCTTATATCGTTCGCAGTTTTTGTTTGATTTTCTTATTCCGCAATAATAACAATCGTTTTTACAGAAATTTGTAATCTCGATAAGTCCGCGAACATAAACGCCTTTCCCGTATACCGATTGTCGTGCTTTTACCGCTTTTTTTGCGGCATATATGGATAATTCCGGGCTTTTGTTATCAAGTAAAAACTTATATTCTTCTAAAGACAGCGTATGTGTTTTATCAAGGCGGTCTATAATACTGAATACATTATTCATTTGAAACCAGATTAGAATATGCGGTTTTGACGCTAATGCCTTCTAAACTTCCGATTTTACCAGCTAAAGTGGCAATTGTATCTTGGGGTGCATCTAAAGCTACGCTGATTATCGAAACATTTTTTTCTCTGTAGGGTAACCCCATACGGCCGATAATAAATCTTGCATATTCGTGCAAATAAGCGTTTATTGTTTCAACCTTGTCTCCGTCTTCTACTATAACGCTCATAACAGCTACTCTTTTTTCCATAATGACCTCCATAAAAAATGCCATACCAATAAAGGTACGGCAAAAAATAAATATTAATTGTTTTGCATACCTTTCACGCAGAAAATCTTAATGTTAGGCTATGTATATTATACAGTGGCGGGTTCTGGTTTGTCAATATTTTTTTGTTTGTGGTTTTTAATGTATTTTGTCCATTTAATATAGCCGTATGTGGTGTTTGTAAAGTATCCGGCTTTAAGAACCAATAAAACATACTGACCTGCCATAATGTTGATAATTGTTTCAAGAATGGCGCTGATATACCATGCAATCCACTGCTCTCTGTAACGGAACAGAATGAATAATCCGTTTGCAATGCCAACAGCCGAAACGCATGCGTCAAGGTAACACGAAATATTTTTTAGTAAAACATTGTTGTAAAAAATACCGCCTTCAACTTCAATAAATGTAAGAAGGTATCCAATAACAACCGTCCAAATTATTATGCCCAAAACAAGTAAAATATCTTGCTTTACTGTAAGCTTTTTAACAACGGTAAGCTGCTTGTCATCTTTGTCGAGATGCTTGTTCCAAGTAAAGAAGCTTATTATATCGCACGGTATCCAGAACAGAATGGTTACAGCCAAAGTTGCAAAGCGGTAAGCGCAAACTATGCATATAACTATCTCTATAACCTCAACTAATAACGAAACCAAGAAATTCCATTTGCTTTGCTTTGAAATAAGCAGTTCGCATGTGATATTGGTTATTGTGTCCGCTAAATATAAAAACATTAAAAATCCAACGCTTACTAAATATTTTGGCGCATTTTCGGTTACGTTTATATTTCCGCTAAAATTTTCAACCGAAAAATCGTTTTTATATCCGCCGGCAGAAAATACTATTGTTCCGTTTTCACCTTCCGGAAGACATTCAAAAGAAAGAACGCTTCCGGCTTTTACCGCTTGTGGCAGTTTCACTAAAAATGTGTCGGGATTTTCTTCGGTAACAGAGTACTCATTTACCCCTAAAAAATCTTTTACAGAATATTCAGTGCCGTCAATCGTGACGGAGTATACAGTTAAATCTTCGCTGCCCGTAAAATCAATTACATTAAAATCAGCTTCCGCTGTGTAGGTGACTGTATATGTAGGGTCGTCAGTCTCCGGAAAAAGAAAAGTAAAAATAATTGCCAGTATTAAAATACTGAAAAACCATATTTTTTCGTAAAGTGTAAAGAAACCCCATAAATTTTTTGCTTTTTGCTTAAATGGCATTTAAATCCTGCTTTCAAATATTTTTCAATATTTTATCACAATTTTTTTAATTTGTAAATTAAAAATACTTGAAAAGTATATACTTGTTTGATATATTAAAGGAGCAAACTACATTGGAGATGTTTTATGGACTATATTTTTGAACCCGGTAAGAATATACCCGTTTGCGACGATGTTGATTTGTTCGTTGCGGGCGGCAGTTGTACGGGAGTTTTTGCGGCAGTAAGAGCGGCAAGGCTTGGCCTTAAAGTTGTTCTTGTTGAACGCCAAAATTGCCTTGGCGGCATGGCCACTTCGGCAATGGTAAATGTTTGGCATTCGCTAAAAGACATAGATTATAAAAACCAAATCATAGCGGGACTTACATATGAAGTTACAACTATACTTGAAAAGTCCGGTGCGGCGCTAATTAAGGACGATCCGTCGCTTGGTATTCAATTCGATCCTTTAAGGCTTATGTACGAGCTTGACCGTTTGGTTATTGAAAATAAAGTTAAAGTGTATTTGCATACATTGTGCGTTGACGGAATTTATGATAATAATGAAATATCCGCAGCGATAATTGAAAACAAGGATGGCAGAAGTGCCGTTAAAGCGAAGTTTTTTATTGATGCAACCGGTGACGGAGATTTAGCAAAGCGCCTTAATTGCCCAATTTATCAAAACGATTCTTTAATGCCGCCAACCCCTTGCTTTATTCTTTACGGGCCAATTGATAAAGTTGATCTTTCAACACTTGTTGAAAAGCACGGTGCAGAATTTAATTTGGAAGACGATTTCGGCTGGTCGAGTATATTGCCCGGATTTAATTCGAATTTTACTCTTCAAGCTTCACATCACATATTAAATACCGATTGCTCGAAAGCTTTAGATCTAACGCTTATTGAAACCGAAGGCAGAAGAAAAATTTATGCGCTTATAGATCTTTTAAATAAATACTCTGGCGAAAAGTTTATAGTTACTGCGCTTCCAAGCCTTTCCGGGCTTAGAGAAAGCAATCATTTTGAAACTGAATATAAAGTAAAAGGTCTTGATCTTTTACATGGCGCCAGGCACGATGATGCTGTTTTAAACGGAACCTATAGGGTAGATATGCACGAGAAAAACGGTGATGTTACATTTATGTATTTAGACGGTGTTGCTTATACCATGTCCGGCTCAAGGCGGGAAGGCAATACATGGAACTGGCGCGAAAAAGAGGGCTTATTAGGGGAATGTGCAAAGTATTACCAAGCCCCGTTTAAAATGCTTGTTCAAAAAAAATACCGCAATTTTATTGCCGCTGGCAGAATGTTAAATGCAGATAAAATGGGCTTTGGCGCTTTAAGAGTTATGGTTAATTTAAACCAGCTTGGCGAGGCTTCGGGAGTTGCGGCATATTTGGCTATTAATTCTAACAAAGCCGTATACGAGTTAGATGGTACGCTTGTGCGTAAAGAGTTAAATAAAGGCGGTTCTTGCCTTTAATAGGGGGAAATATTAATGAGCAGAGTAAAGGTTGATTTTAACCGGGACTGGAAATTTAAGCTCGGCAAAAACCCAAAAGCCGAAGAAGTAAATTTTGATGATTCGGCATTTTCAAACGTGCTTTTGCCGCATGATTGGTCTATTTACGGCGAATTTAAAAAGCATTACGAAACCTCTGCAAGAGGAGGCTACCGCCCTTCCGGTTTTGGATGCTACAGAAAAACATTTTTTGTTCCCGAAGAATATAAGGACAAAAAAATTGAGATTGAGTTTGGCGGCATTTACAGAAAAGCAACCGTATATATAAACGGAAAAAGAATTGCTTTTTGGGTTAACGGCTGGATTAGCAAAACAATCGATATTTCTGAGTATTTAATGTACGGCAAAGATAATGTGATTTTTGTACGTGCGGATAATACCGAACAACCGGCTTCGCGCTATTACACGGGTTGCGGAATATATAGAGATGTCTGCCTGTTTGTTCGAGATAAAGTTTACATTAAAAATTTTGCTCCGTTTGTAACCACCCCTAAAATCGACGAAAAAACCGCCGAAGTAAATGTTGAATTAGAAGTTAAAAACGAATTTAACAAAGATAAAAAAATTAGATTTCATCATGTGATTTTTGATAATAGCGAAAAGCTTGCGGAGTTTACAAGCGAAAGTTTTACAATTTCCGCCTTAAAAACGAAAAAACTGCGCAGCAAATTAACTGTACAAAACCCTAAACTTTGGGATACCGAACAGCCGAATTTATATACGCTTAAAACCGAGATTGTTTCTAACGGAAAAGTAATGGATGAGTCCGAAGTAAAATTTGGCATAAGGGAACTAAAATTTGATAAAGACGAAGGCTTTTTTCTAAACGGCAAGCCTACTTTAGTTAAGGGTGTATGTCTTCATCACGATAACGGATGCCTCGGCGCTGTTGCAAATAAAGAGTATGAGCGCCGCAAAATTCAAGTGATGAAGGAAATGGGCGCAAACGCAATACGTCTTTCTCATAATCCGGTATCTACAAGCTTTTTGGATTTGTGCGACGAAATGGGAATGCTCGTTATGGATGAGTTTTTCGACGAGTGGGAATTCCCCAAATATATGCTCGCACTTGTTGAAGATAATTCTCCGGATAAAATAATTGTGCGCAATTATCATAATTATTTTTATAAAAATTACAAAAATGATTTAACAGCTACGCTTTTAAGGGACAGAAATCATCCTTCGATTTTTATGTACAGTATAGGTAATGAAATACCCGAACAGCGTTATTCTATTATCGATGGCGAAAAAAATGCAATAAAACTGCGCGATCTTGTTAAAAAATACGATTCTACACGTCCGGTTACATGTGCGTGCTGCTTTGACCAAAAGGGTGCTGAAAACACCGGATTTTGCGACAGGCTGGATGTTGCCGGTTATAACTATGCCGAAGTTTTATATGAAATTCATCATAAGCGCTTTCCGAATAGGCCCATAATCGGCAGTGAAACCACAAGCGTTACACCATTCTGGAAGCGCGGACGTTACGATTTTAAGGTTTTATCCGAAATAAATAAAAGAATGGATTTAAAGCTTGGTGAAATGCTTGTATCCGATTCTGATAGAATAAGAAGTGCCGAGTTTTCCATGCGTATGCATAGAGATTTAAAATTTATTGAAGGCATGTTTATTTGGACGGGAATAGATTATTTTGGTGAACCGACGCCATATACCTGGCCATCAAGAAGCAGCTATTTCGGTGTATGCGATACCTGCTGTTTTCCTAAAGACGCTTTTTATTTCTACAAATCGTTCTGGGATGAAAAAACGCCGACACTTCATATTTTCCCGCACTGGAATTTAGGGAAAGAAATGATAGGCAAAAAGATAAATGTAATTGCGTATACCAATTGTTTTAAAGTTGAACTGTTTATAAACGGCAAAAGTCAGGGTATGAAATTATATGATTCGGCTTTTGGCGAACATATAAACTGGGAAGTAGCATATGAGCCCGGCGAGCTTAAAGCATTGGGATATGATAAAAACGGCAATCTTATAGCAACAGATGTAATAAATACCGCCGGCAAGCCGGAAAGCATAAGGCTTACTGTAAATAAAAATGCGATAAAATCCGACAGCCGTGACATTTGCTTTATAAAAGCCGAGCTTTTAGATAAAGACGGGAATATTGTACCGGATGATGATCGTATCATACACTTTACAGTATCAAACGATGTAGGAAAGATAATCGGCGTTGATAATGGTGATCCCGAATATATTGGAGATTTAAAAACCGATAAAATACCAACTTTAGCAGGTCTGTCTTTAGCTGTAATAGGCACTACAGGAAAAACCGGCAGCTTTTCAGTAACAGCTTCTTCTAAAGGCTTACGTTCGGCAGAAGTTACAATTGAATCTTTAAAATAAAAAAGGCCTTTATGGCCTTTTTTTAAATTACAACAGATAGTTGGGCACCTTGACAATTACCTAAATATGGTATATAATTAATAAAATAATATTTCCACTTGGAAGGTGTATCATTGGAAAAATATAAGATCACAGGTGGGGTGTCTTTAAAAGGTACGGTAAGAATAAGTGGCGCTAAAAACGCAGCTGTAGCTCTTATTCCTGCCGTTTTTCTTGCAGATGAACCCTGTGTTATTGAAAACCTACCTGCCATTTCCGATGTTAAAAATGCGCTTCTTATATTAAAGGATTTTGGCGCTAAAGTTGAATATATAAATAAAAGCACCGTGCGCATTGACGCTTCAGGTGTTCATTCTTATACTGTGACAAAAGATGTTAGTGAAAAAATGCGCGCAACAAGCTATTTTCTCGGAGCCATGCTCGGTCGTTTTCATAGAGCAAGAGTTGCTCCTCCCGGTGGCTGCAATTTTGGCGTAAGACCAATTGACCAGCATATAAAAGGGTTTATTGCTTTGGGTGCCAAAGTCACTATAGAAGGCGGTATGGTAGACGCTTATGCCGATGAACTTCGCGGTGCAGCTATTTATTTAGACAAAGTATCTGTAGGTGCTACAATTAATATCATGCTTGCCGCAGTTAAAGCCAAAGGCCTTACAATTATTGAAAATGCCGCCCGCGAGCCGCATGTTGTAGATCTTGCAAACTTTTTAAACTCGATGGGTGCTAATATTATGGGTGCCGGTACCGATATTATTAAAATTCGTGGTGTTGATTATCTTGGCGCTACTACGTACAGCGTAATTCCGGATCAGATAGAAGCCGGCACATATATGGCAGCGGCGGTTATTACACACGGCAAAATCGAACTTACTAACGTTACGCCAAAGCACTTAGAAAGCATTACCGCAAAGCTTATAGAAATCGGCGCAACAGTTGAAGAATTTGATGAAAGTGTAATTATAACAGGAAATAAAGAGCTAAATAAATGCAATATCGTTACTATGCCGCACCCGGGATTCCCAACTGACATGCAGCCGCAAATAACTTCGTTGTTATCGGTAGCCAACGGCACAAGCATTGTAACCGAAGGAGTTTGGGACAATAGGTTTAGGTATGTTGATCAGCTAAGCCTTATGGGTGCTAATATACAGGTTGATGGTAAGGTTGCAGTAATTACCGGCGTTGAAAAACTAAAGGGTGCACCGGTTATGGCAACCGACCTTAGAGCAGGCGCTGCACTTATTTTAGCGGCTCTTGCGGCCGATGGCGTAACATATATTGAAAATATTAAATATATAGAGCGCGGATATGAGGATATTGTTGAAAAGCTTAAAGCTTTAGGTGCAAAAATCGAAAAGGTTGAAGATAAACCGTTTATTGAAGTAATTGCATAACAAAAGAGGATCTATACGATCCTCTTTTATATTTTAAATAAATTTTTAGTGTTTTCTCTTGAAACTTTAATTATTGTATCAGCGTCCAGATTTTTTATCTCGGCAATTTTTTGTGCAATATAAATTATATAATCGGATCTGTTGCGGCTGCCTCTAAATGGATACGGAGTAAGATAGGGTGAGTCTGTTTCCAGCAAAAGCCGTTCGAGCGGAAGACTAGCTACAACATCTGCGGCTTTTTTTGCATTTTTAAATGTAATTACGCCGCCAACACCGATATACATTCCTAAATTAATAACTTCTTTTGCTGTTTCAACACTGCCCGAAAAGCAGTGCAAAACGCCGCTTGGGTGGTGCTTTTTTAATATTTCCAAAGTATCACCATGCGCTTCGCGGTCGTGTACGATTATTGGCAAATTTGCTTTTTTAGCCGTTAAAATTTGCTTTTCAAAAAACAATTTTTGCTGTTCTTTCGAAAAATTGTCATAATAATAATCAAGACCTATTTCACCAATAGCAATAACTTCCGGACTTTTTGCAAGGTTAAGTAAATATTGTTCGTTATACTCTTGCTCCAGCTCTTCCGGATGAATTCCAACGGCGGCGTAGAAAAAGCCGCTGTATTTTTTTGCAAGGTTTACGCAATTTTGACTGGATTTATAATTTGTACCACAAATTATAGCGCCGCAAACGGTAGAACGCATTTTACTTATTACTTCGTCTAAATCGGCAGAATATGCCTCGTCGTTGTAATGAGCGTGTGTGTCAAAAATATATTCCATTATCTAACTGTGCTGCCTGCGGGAAGATGATCGTCTGCAAAAATCACTTCAACTTTTTTGCCGTTATCTGCCGCTAAAATCATGCCTTCAGATTCAACTCCGCATAGTTTTGCCGGCTTTAAGTTTGCTACGATTATAACAGTTTTGCCAATAAGATCTTTTGGTTCATAGAATTCGCTTATCCCTGAGGCGATTGTACGGTTTTTTTCGCCGTCAAAAACAGTCAGCTTTAAAAGCTTTTTAGATTTTTCAATCTTTTCACAGGCGATAATTTTTCCCGTAATTAGTTTTATTTTTGCAAAATCATCAATGCTAATTAAAGTATTATCGGCCAAAGTGGTAGCTTTTGGAGTTGCCAGTTCTGCAAGGGTTTTTTCGACGTCAAGTCTTTCAAATAACGGAGACGCGGCCCCGATACAGTATTTACTTGATGCTTTAAATTCAGAAATGCTTAAAAATGAGGTAAGTGAGGTATTAAGCTTTTCAAAGATTTTTGCAGAGGTTTTTGGCATAATCGGGTTTAACAACACCGCAACCGTACGGATGCCCTCTAAAAGATTATACATTACATCGTTTAAACGCGGCTTTTGGGCTTCGTCTTTTGCCAAAACCCAAGGGGTTGTTTCATCAATATACTTATTTAGTTTGTTGGAAATTGTAATAATACAATTAATTGCGTCTTGCGCATGATAAGTTTCCATACACTCAAAGTATTTGTTTTTGGCGGCTTTAATGGTGTCTATTAACTCTTGATCAACTTCGGTATTTGTGCCGGATTTTGTAACATTTCCGCCAAAATACTTGTTAGTCATGGCAATTGTACGGTTTTCAAGATTCCCAAGATTATTTGCAAGAAAGCTGTTGTATTTGGTTATAAAATCTTCGTAAGTTATATTACCGTCCTGCGCAAAAGGCATTTCGGATAAAAGATAAAACCTTACAGCATCGGAACCAAACTTTTCAACAAGATCGTCTGCATAAATAATATTGCCTTTGGATTTGCTCATTTTATCTTCAGAAAACAATAGCCAAGGATGCCCTAACACCTGTTTAGGCAAGGGCAAATCAAGCGCCATTAAAATTATTGGCCAATAAATAGTATGAAAACGAACAATGTCTTTTCCGATAACATGAAGATCCGCAGGCCACAGTTTGTTAAACTGCTCGGTGCTTCCTTTAGGATTATATCCTATGCCTGTTATATAGTTTGACAAAGCGTCTATCCAAACGTAAATTACATGCTTATTGTCAAATTCAACGGGAATGCCCCATTTAAAGGATGATCTTGATACGCATAAATCTGAAAGACCTGGCTTTAAAAAGTTGTTAATCATCTCGTTTTTACGGCTTTCAGGCTGAATGAAATTCGGGTTTTCCTCATAATATTTTAATAGCTTGTCCTGATATTTGGAAAGCTTTAAAAAATATGCTTCTTCTTTTGTGTCTATAACCTCTCTGCCGCAATCCGGACATTTGCCGTCAACAAGTTGGCTTTCGGTAAAAAATGATTCGCAAGGAACACAGTATTTGCCTTCGTATACGCTTTTGTAAATATCGCCTTTATTGTAAAGCTTTTTAAAAATTTCTTTTACGGCGTCTTCGTGGTCAGCGTCTGTTGTCCTTATAAATCTATCATATGTTAAATCAAGGCAATCCCAAGAAGCCTTAATCTCAGACGCAACATTGTCCACATAAGCCTTTGGAGTAATTCCGGACTCTTTTGCATATTCCTCGATTTTTTGACCGTGCTCGTCGGAACCGGTTAAAAAATGTACGTCAAAGCCCTGCATTCTCTTATATCTTGCAATCATATCAGCTAGCACAACGTCGTATGTGTTACCAATATGTGGCTTTTTCGATGCATAAGCTATTGCAGTTGTTAAATAAAACTTGGGCATATTTATATCTCCTTAACAGTTTGTAATTGTAAAATTCTTTCTTCATATCCAATTCCGGAAAGAAGCAATAAAAACAAAAAACCGGTCTGAATCCATAAAAGAGTCATATCTGTTATTCCATGAATTATAGCCGCTGCTGAAACAGATAGTATTAATGCAGAAAGCAAACTTTTACTTTGATAATTCTTGCAAATAAAAACTTTTTTATAATAAATAAAAAAGAAGGCAAATATTATTCCGGTACCAATAATACCAAAAGATAACAGAGGTTCTAGTACTATATTGTGTGCGTGCGTTGTAGGGTATGCGTTAGCAAAATTTTTAAACACATGAAAATAGGTTAAAAAACCGCGGCCAAAAATAAAGTTTTGTTTTAATGCTTTAAAACTTATTTCCCATATAATTACACGGTTTTCTGTTGTGATGTTTACTTCGGACAGGCGCGGCAAAATGTCCGGCGCGCAGTAAAGCACAATTAGGCCTGTTGCGGCAATTAGAAGCAAAACGCTGAGCATTTGGTGACGCCTTGTAAAAAACAAGATAGTTGCTACACCGATAAAAATTTCAATTATTGCAAATAAACTTCCCGTTAAATATACGGCCGCCATGCAAAACATGGCTGCTATAAAATAAAAGATGCGGTTATTTTTTATAGTAATAGCCTTGTATGCGGCGATTACTACTGTCATTGCGAGAATACACCCTAAATAGTTGGAATTGAAAAAATATAGCGTTGCTCTATACATTGTGCCGATCGCTAAATGGTTGGCAAAAATAATATAATCAAAAAAAGTCAGTACACTTACAATAAAGCCGCAAATTACGCAGATGTTTAATCCGGCTTCAAACTGTTTAATGGATACCACTTGCTTAAAGTAAAAACTAATAGTGAACATCAAGAAACACGCTACAGAACAAGCAACTCCAATAAAGTTGCCGTTTATTAACCCTGTTATTGCAGTGTATATGCTAAAAGCAACGATTAGATACGTATACTTTTCGCAAAAAGCAATTTCGCGCGTTTTTTTGTTAAAAATCAAATACAACCCAAGCGCAAATATTACAAGCGCCGTTATAACATAATGTAAAAAGACGCTTGCGAAACAAACGATTATTAAATCACCGTCATTAAACTTTCTGTTTTTTAATATATTATCTTTCAAAATAGCACCTTACGGTCGTAATAAATATGAAGCCAAAGCACAGGCTAAAGAAACAATAAGTGTATAGGCCGCAACGATAAAGGTATTAATAATGGATAATTGCCCCGTTACACTTAAAGCTAAAAGAGATACGGCGCCAATAATGCTAAGCATAACAAAGATTGCCAAATTAATTTTATATAACTTTTTAATTCTAATGGCCGCAGTAATTGCGGATAATAATCCGCATATTGATTTATTGTAAAAAGCCGGAGCTTTAACGCTTTCTTTGCTTTTTTCAAAGCTGTTAAAAGATTTTTGCATTTTTGCAGGCATTGAAAAAATAGTATCTTCGTACAGCCCTAAATAGTCTGTTGCCATTTCGCTTGTAACGTTCTGATCACAGTTGTTAATTAAAACGCTGGTGCCGGTGGCAGTTAAGCGCTTTAGCTCGTAACAAATCTCAGGATTTGCTACGTACTTAATTATAAGCAGTGCGCACAAGACGCCTTCGGAACCTAAATAAACAGGGAAGTAGCCGTGAGTTAAAATCTTTTTGTCAATTTCGATTGAAGGCAGCTTAAAACCATGGGCTTCCATAAGGGTACGGTTTCCTATAAATACACGGCGATTGTCCACCCATCCGGAAATACCCATATTGTCTTCATAACAAATTGAATCTACCGGTGGCATTTTAGCGTCGGTTAAATCTGTAATTTGTTTAAAAATACCGCTGAGTGGGCTTTTTGCATGACAACTAAGTGCCGCGGCATCAATAAGGGTTTGGTCAATAGGATTTGGAGATAATAGTTTAAAATCCATGAGTTTTACAGTGCCGTTAGGGAATAAGTCTGCAACGTCGACAACCACTGTATTTGCATTGTCAAGCTCGTTGCAAGAAGCAAATCCAAACAATGCGGCACCGTATTGGTTTAAACGATTGGCCGCGATTTTTAAAGGTAAATTATACAGCAAATAAGCAGCAGGGCAAGCGGCAATGATAACTCCGGCGGCAAATACCATAAGCGCCTTATCTATTCCTACGTTTATTCCTACTGCAATTGCCGCGATAACCGATATTAAAAGTCCAAATATAAAAGTTAAAGCAACGGTTTTTTTGCATGGTTCGTCCTCGTTGGAATAATGGTTAAAGCCCTTAACGTTTATGGTTTTTAAACCGAATGCAACGTTTGCTTCAGAATATCCGCAGGTATCTGCGGCAGATGCTTTAAAGGCATTATCCTTAATAAAGCTTATGGCTTTTTTCTCATTGTTGTTTGCTAAAAGCTTAAAGTTACGGATGTCTTTCGAAGCTTTTAAATAGCGGCCGATTTGAGCAATCGTAAGCGTTACAGTTCCCGCAAAGCATAAGGAGATCAATCCTTCGCTCTTAAATACAGTTATTGACAGCAAATTGTAAATAAATGCAACAATAACAGATACGGAGATTGGCGTATCAAGGCTGAATTTATTTCTTAAAATACCTTTTAAGCCTTTAAACACTCTGTAATTTATTAATATAGCAATGCCGAAAAATGCAATACCCAAAATATTAATAATCTTATTATCGGGTAAAAAAGGAAGTTCGCAAATTGCAGTTAAAACCGCTAAAAATCCGGTTAAGAATGCTGTGCGTTTTGCTTGCTTGTACTGTTTATTAAGGGTGCTAAAAACGCGTTCTTTGTCATTAATATCTCGGTAATCGTCATCGTCTTCAATATCCGAATCTATTGCAGAGCTTTCAAAATTTTCCGGTTTTTCCGGCGCTTTTGCGCGGATTTTTTCCATATGAAGAGTGCTGGAAATATTAGTGGTAAGCGTTGATTCATCAATCAATTTTTGCTTTTCGTTGTTTTTGGCTTCAGTATCGCGCACTAAATCTTCCGCATCTATAAAATTGCTTTCGTCCAATGCTTTTGTTTCGTTCAATAAAGGTTGTTCTTTTTTCTCTATTTTTCCCGCTTTTATTACTGTATAATCAGGTTCTACTATGTTTTGCTCTAAAGGCTTTTGCTTTTCTGCTTTTTTATCCTCAATAATTTTTTCGGCTTTTTTTGCGGCTTTTTTTTCTATTTTATTTAAAATATCCTCAACGCTTTCCATGTGAAAATAGTTGGTTTCGGTTTTTGGTTTGGCGGATTCGGTATATAATTGAGCTGCGTTTGCCATTTTTCCTATATTAGAAGGTTTCATTTCTATATTTTCAACTTCACGCCGGATTTTATTCGCTTGCTCTATATGATTGGATTCCGTCTTGTTTAGAGCATTCATGACCTCTTGGCTTAGCTCTTTGTTTTGTTTTTGTATTTGTTCAGCGGCTTTTTTATCGTTTTCTTCTTTTGCCTGCTGCCGTGCTTTTATCATTTGGCTAAACAAAAAGTCTTTAGCGGTTTCTTCTGATTTATTCATTTCGATATCCGAAGTTTTTACGCGAGGATTTTCGTCTGCAGGCACAACAATATCAGCCCCTAATAGTTCTTCCGCAGTAAGAACAAGGGGCGATTTTTTAGAAGCTTCTTTTTCAGATTGCGGAAAACTGAGCGTGTCCATATTCTCTTTAATCTGCTTTTTTTCTAACGCCTCAGTTTCAAGCTTCATTTTAAATTGTTTGTCACTGACATTTTTTTTAAATAAAGACACTTTTTATCCATCCTTTAAAGCTTATCTGTCTTTTTGTCTTAAAATATCATACATCAGTATGCCGGCGGCCACTGATGCATTCAAAGAATTGATTTTACCCTTCATAGGAAGGCTTAGAACTCCGTCACAATTCTCTTTAACAAGACGTGATATTCCTTTGCCTTCAGATCCTACAACAAGACCTATAGCACCTGTTAAATCAAAGGACTTTGACGGGCTTCCGTCCATATCGGCGCAATAAATCCATAATCCGCTTTGTTTTAAAGCTTTAATTGTGTTTGTAATATTAGTTACTCTTGCTATGTTCATATGTAAAAAAGCTCCGCTTGAAGCTTTTGCTGTTGTGTGAGTTAGCGATGCCGCGTTGTTTTTTGGGATGATTATTCCGTGCGCACCTGCGGCTTCGGCAGTACGAATAATAGCTCCTAAATTGTGCGGATCTTCAATACCGTCACAGATAATAACAAATGGGTCTTCGTTTTTTTCTTTCGCATAGTTTAAAATGTCTTCAATACTGCAGTATTTTTTTGGTGCGGTATACGCGGCAACTCCCTGATGTACCGCATTGTTTGAAATAAAATCAAGCTTTGTTTTGGATATGGTTTTAATTGGAATATTTTTAGCTTTTGCTTTGCTTATTATTGCTTGCATTCCGCTGCTTAAACCACCTTGAACAAGCAAAATCTTGTCAACCTGCACATCAGAACGCAGGGCTTCAAGCACCGGGTTTTTACCAACAATTAAATCTTCACTTACTTGTCTTTCTTCAGGCAAAATAATGCTCTCCTTAAAAAATATGCGTTTTTCCTAATTAATATGATCTATGTCAAAATCTTTAAAAGAATACTGTTTTATTATTTTAATTTCAGGTTCTCTTTTTAAGGGATCGTATTTAAATTTCCTGCAATATTCGTTGCATAAAACAGGGCCTCTCTTTTTGCAGATGGCCTCGTTGCCGTTTGAAAGTACTGTCGAATAAAGGCATACGGAACAATTTTTAATAGTTTCTTTGTTATACATTGTATTCCCCAAAATATTACCAAACAAAATATTTATTATATAATAACATATTTTTTTGTAAAATTCCACATATTTTTTAAAATAAAAACTTATTGAAAATATTTACCTCATTTGCTATAATATACCATTAGAAAGGGGATCGCTTTGAACAATAAATACAACATTGCGGGTTTAAACGTAATTATAGATGTTCAGTGCGAACGTCTTTTAAATAATGCCGCAAAATTCAAAGCGGATTTTGATTCTCCCGACATAACGATCACTGCCGATAACTTAAAGTTATCCGAACTTCAAAATAAGTATAAGGGGATGTCTTTTGATGACCTTGTATTTATGTATACCGGCAGCGTATTTTATCGGAAAATCTTAGATTTTAACGGGGTTTTGCTGCATGCAGCTGCAATAAAATATAAAGGAATTGGCTTGGCTTTTTCAGCAGATAGCGGCACCGGAAAGTCCACTCATGCCGCCCTTTGGAAAACCCTTTACCCGAATGATGTAACTATTATAAACGACGATAAACCTGCAATTAGAAAAATTGACGGACATCTTTATATTTATGGTACTCCTTGGAGCGGAAAAGCGGACATTAACGAAAACGAAAGCGCCGAATTGGCGGCTGTGTTTTTTATAAAACGCAGTCAAAATAATTTCATATATGAAATCACTGCCAAAGATGCGGCTTCAAGGTTTTTTAAACAGACTATCCGCCCAAAAAGCGTAGAGCTCGCTGAAAAATTACTGGAAACATCTAAAGATATTATTGAATCTGCAACATTTTTTGAACTTAACTGCAATAAAAATCTCGAAGCGGTAAAAACTGTTGAAAAAGTTTTAGAGAGCAGAAAAATTTTGCTTGACAACTGCATTTAATTTGTTATAATAGTTAATGCGTTTATGTGGTGGGTATAGCTTAGTTGGTTAAAGCGCCAGTTTGTGGCACTGGAGACCGTCGGTTCGAATCCGACTATCCACCCCATTTTTATTTTTTTGGGGTGTAGCCAAGTGGTAAGGCACCAGACTTTGACTCTGGCATTCGTAGGTTCAAGTCCTGCCACCCCAGCCATGTTGACGGTTGAAATAGGATTTAAGTCTTATTTCAACCGTCTTTCTTTATGCCTATGGTTAGGCGGTTGCCTTTTGTTCTTGTTCCGCGAATATTGGCGGAATTTCAAATTTGCCTATGACATTGTAATAGATTTCTACCTTCTGCGTAGTAACGCCGCCCGATTCCTGCCTGTGATGGACAACGATTTTTTCGATGAACTCCCGGACTACATCAGCGGTCAGCGTTTCTAAATGTGTAGTTTTCTCTACAATGTCAAGAAACATTTTAGTTGTATCGATTTCTCGGTTTTGGTTTTTCATTTCCTCTGCGAGTTGTTCAATACGCTTTTTGTTTTTCGCCTGCTCATTTTCAAAGCCCTGCGACATTTTAATAAATCGTTCTTCCGAAATTGTCCCTTTGATTTTGTCCTCATAAATTGCTTCAAACAAACGGTCAATTTCTTCGTTTCTTTTACAGAGTTTCTCCATTTCTGTTTCAGCAAATTTCAGTTGGTTTTCAAAGGATAGACCGCTGTTCTTTTCAAGAATCTTTACAAATTCGTCTTTGTATTGATTCGTAAACGCTATCAGTCGGTTTATATCCGTCAATACAATTTCTTCAAGAAAATCAGTTCGAATATAATGGGTGGTCGGACAGGTTTTGTTCCGGCTGTTGTAATTAGAGCAACTGAAAAACTGAATACTATGATTACCCTGATTAAAATGATAATGCAGGTTGGCTCCGCAATCGGAACAGACAAGCAATCCTGAAAACATATGGTGTTCGGCATCCTTGCGTTTCTTGTTGTGAATCTTGCCCCGCCTTTGCTGAACCTTTTCAAATGTTTCCCGGTCAATAATCGGTTCATTTACATTTTGGAAGACAGCCCAGTTTTCTTTTGGGCTTTCACGGCGCTTCTTATTCTTATACGATTTAGAATAAGTCCGGAAGTTAATAATATCACCGCAATATTCCTGTTGAGCAAGTATTTTGGAAACGGTGGAGCTTCTCCACATAAACTTGTTTTGAGAGATAACACCGCTGACCTTAAAGCCCATTTCTTTTGCGTAAACATTCGGTGTTAAGACTTCTTCCTTTTGTAAAATACAACCGATTTGTTCGGTGCCTTTTCCGTCTAAATACATTTTGTAGATACGACGAACAATTTCGGCGGCAGGTTCGTCTATCAGCCAGTGCTTGGAATTGTCGGGGTCTTTCTTGTAGCCGTAGGGCGGTTTGGAAAGCGGTTCGCCCGATTTGCCTTTGATTCGATGTGACGCACGTATCTTAAGACTTGTATCACGGATAAACCATTCGTTGAAAAGATTTTTCACGGGCGCCAATTCGTTTTCTCCCTTGTTGCTGTCTACACCATCATTTACGGCAACAAAACGGATATCGTTATCCGGAAAGAAATGTTCGGTGTAATAACCGCATTGCAGATAATTACGCCCAAGCCTCGACATATCTTTCACAAATACCGCATCGATTTCTCCGTCAATAATGTCTTGTTCCATAGCCCGAAATCCGGGGCGGTCAAATGTCCATCCCGTAATTCCGTCATCAACATAGATTTTCGTTTGGGTATACCCGTAATCTGCCGTGACCTTTTGCAGTATTTTCTTTTGATTGGAAATACTGTTGCTCTCACCGTCATTTTCATCGTCCCGTGATAACCGACAGTAGATAGCGGCTGTTTTATGCTCTGTATATAAATTGTTTTGGTTTGTTAACCGGTTCATTTTATCCTCCTTTTCAGCCGGTATAACAGAGTCATATCCATTATACCGGCCGGTCATATTTTCGTTAAATGTGTGAATCAACCTTGAGTAATCGGCTTGAATCTTTTTGCCGACCTAAGAATTTCATTTGCTTTATCAAGCATTATTTTCTTTAAGACATCTTTTGCGCTTACGGAATTATCTTTATTAAAATGAGATTCTACGATAAATTGGATTTTTCCTATATTTTGTTTTCTTTGTATTCTCATATAGAACCTCCATTATCTCTCATAGTCCCGTTGCTTTTGTAAATGCTGATGATAATGCTCCACGGCTTTTACAATAAAATCTTCGGTCTGCTTTGCGTTGTAGCCGTTTGGTATTTTGCCGTATAAGCGTTCTTGCGGAATCTTCACCGTAATACGCTGATTGGCTTTTTCGCGGGACATAATTTCATAAACATAATCGCAATCAAGTTCACCGCTTTTATAAAGTTTCCGCATTTCAACAGCCTGTGCGTATGAAGGCGTATTTTCGTTTTCCTCACATGCGTTTAGAATGTCATATTGTCGCTCATCGTCAAGGAACGAAAGTTCCACACCTATCGAAAAAGCGATTTTGCCTTCGTCCATCATATCGAGCAGTTCGGGAATGAGGTTTGTAAGGCGGATATAACGGTAAACGGTATCCCGGCTTGTGCCGGAATCCTTGCCTAATTCATTTGCACTATCTAACTTTGTCGCAACTTGCGACGAAGTTAAATCGGTTCGTTTACCTTGGGATTTCAACGCCTCCATTTTAAGCTTATAGGCAAACGCCCTTTCAGACGGTAAGATGTGTTCCCGCTGGCAGTTTGAATCGACCATTAAAACGGTTGCTTCGTCCCGGTCGATAAAATAAACAATCGCCGGGACTTCTTTGATTCCAAGAAGCTCGGCGGCGTGTACTCTCCTGTGACCGGAGATTATTTCATATTAATCGGGGTTTTCAAGTTGCCTTACAAGAATTCGATTCAGAAGTCCTTTTTTCTGAATACTGCTTTTCAATTCCTTCATTGATTCATCGTCTATCACTTTATACGGATGACCTTTAAACGGATGCAACTTCTCAAGCTTGATATTTGCCAGTTTCGGCTTTTGTTTCTTTTCAGCCGGTTCCTTTGCCATTGCCATTTCGAGAAAACTGTTTATTTCCTCCGGTGTTGATTTTTTATTTACCGTTTTTACGGTAGATTTATTTGTTTCTTTTTTCATAAATTTTATCTACTCCATTCTTTCATTTTAATTTTTTGTTTTGCTTGTATCTCAAGCGATTGTTCCTGCTTAACGAGTTCTAACAAATGCGGTGATTTATCCCAAATCTTTTCCGCCTGTTTGAGCCGTTTTCGCAGGGGTGTTATTTGTTTTGTCAGTTCCTTGCGTTTTTTCTTATAAATGTTAATGTCGTCGGGTGTCTTCGCCCGACGACGCTTGTTGTCATATTGATAACGCTGTTGTTCTAATTCGGATATTTCTGTTTTTGTTTTCTGGATATCGTTATATAGATCTTCAAGTGTTTCAATATTGTTGTTTCTCATAAAGTGATAGTCGCTGATATACTGTTTCAGGTCCCGTTCCTCATGGCGCAGTTGTACGGACAATAACATTTCCTCTTTAATTTCGTGTAGTAATTCAAAGGTGCGGATTATAACGAGGAATAATAGTGCAACATAAATCTTTCCGATATCGTGACTGTGCTCGATTGTAAACTCCAACTCTTCTATCTCATATAAGAGTGGAAATGCTTTCGGCTTGTAAGGCGGATACCTGCGTTTGAAATACTCAAAGTCAGGATCATGATAGTTTTCGTTAAGCCGTTTATTAAGGTATTCTCTTGTAAATCCGAGAGTATCCATACGCACAGGTCTTTGCCAACCTATTGCCATGATTGTAAGATGTTTTCTGTCGTCATTTATCGTGTAGCCGATAGATTTAAGATATCTATATACATCATCGGCACAGTCACAAAACTGTAAAGCATACTCAACATCTTCTTTGATCATATCCCGGTGAGTCATTTGTCCGTTGCGCCGAACCCAATATTCTTTTTTGCCTTTGCTGTAAAAGTTGCTGTTCTCTAAAACTGACTTGCCGTATTCCCGGCAGACTGCATCGGATACCTTGCGGAGTTCTAAATGGTCACCGATTTTATTTTTGAACTTTTGACCGTCTTTGAATGAACAAGGATTTACAACGAAATGGCAATGCGTTGACTGTGTGTTCAGATGAACGGTAACCAAAACTTGATATTTATCTTCCCACATTCTCCGTGCGGTTTCTTTACCGATTGAAAAGGCTTCTTCGGGCGTAACCTCACCGGTCTTAAAACTTTGTATGCCGTGATAGGCAACCACTTTACCTTTCATGCCGAACCGCCTCTGAACCGAAACCATTTCGGCATAGGCGTTTTGCTTTGAGCAGTTGATACCGGCAACAAATATTTGCTTATCTGTTTTGTCAACGTTTTTGGCATACTGAACGGCAGAATACAAGTCATCGTCAAGATATTCCCGAGGTGTTGTTTTATCCGGATTGTCGGCATACTCGAGCGTGGCTTTTAAGTTCCCGTAAACGGGCCAGAATCCTGTAACTGCAATAGTGAATCACCGTCCTTTCCGGGCAGAAGCAAAGTGTTGGTAATCTCTTTTAGCAATGCTTCAATTTCTGCGTTCAACTTTTCCGAACTGCTTTTGTCTTCTAAGTTGCCTATCTTTTCGAGCAACTTAAAAAGAGCATCGGGCGGAACCGCTTTTGGTTCGTAGCCCAATGCTCTTTGCTTTACATACTCGGTGGTTGACAGACCGCATTTCTTTGCCTTTGCCATAATATTTTGCCTTTCCTTTTGGTTCAAGCGAAAAGCAATTCTTGTGTCTTTCCCCATATTAACTTCACATCCTTTCACCGGGGGTTTGGGGGCGTTAGCCCTCAAAGATCCAGCCGGATATCCGGCTGTGACGGGACTTATGCGGCACACAAAGTCCCTGCTTGCTAAACTATAGGACAGACTGTTTCTTTCAGTCGTCCCGTTTGTCTTTTGATACCCTCATAGGCATCAGCTCCTTTCTTGTTTTTATATATAAAAAAGACTGACATTTCTGTAAGCCTTTCTCATATCTTAGTAGCAGTTGTAGCAGTATTTTTATACTTTGTATTTGCGTTGTTGAATTTCGGAAGCCGCTTCCGAAAATACTACACATCCCAACTTTTTGCTTTTCTGACACGCCGTAAATATGCCGCAATTTCTTTTACGGTATTGCCGTTGTGATAAAACCTTGCCGCAAGTGTTGCGGCGTAAATGATAGTATCTTCGCCGTAACCGTCCTGCACATGCATACGACCGAGTTGCTCAATGATTTCACCTTTTTGAATGCAAGCGTTTCCGTCGATCAAAAATATTTCTTTAAGGTAAGGAATGTCGTTGTGATCCTCTAAAATGCCAAATACCGAACTGCGGTAATATTCTGCGACATGAGTCCTTCGGGTTTTTCCTTCATACATACCTGAAATAAATCGGTCAAAGTCTTCCATGTGATCGCGCTGAAATACAGTAGGTCTGCCGCGACGCCTTTTATTTTCGGAAGCGGATTCCGAAAATGCAGCTTTTTTGTTTTCTGTTTTCAAAATTTTCTTCTCCTTTCAAGGTTTTTTGATTTGATTTTTGAAAAATATTTTTAGACACACTTTCCCCGTTCATATACAGTACAAGATAAAAAAGCAAAAATGTTCCAGCAAACTAAAAAATTTTTTATTTTTTTCAAAAAATATTTTTAAGACATAAAAAATGCCGGCATAAAGCCGGCAAAAAATTGGTAGCAGTATTCAAATTTTATTTTGGGCAAAAAAATAAGCCAGTTGGATTTTTATCTCCAATCGGCTTTAAGAATTATTGTTTGAAACCTAAGAATTTCTTAAAATCTATATTTATCTTTTTCATACGCTTTGAAACGGCTGAGTGATTTTTATATCCGAGTTTTTTAGCGATTTCTTTTTGTTTATATCCCTGTTCTGATAAATAATATATTTCTTTATCAATTCCATATAATGTCTTTGCATATTCATCACGGAAGAAATTATACTTTATTTCCATACCGGGATTACTTCCAAAGAAATTTCTTGCTCCTTCAATGTCGGTTGCCTCGTCTTCAGACAACTCGCAGAAAAAGAGCGGCGCTCCGAGCTTGGTATCAGAGTGAGTCCATTTTTTATGGAAATTGATTTTGTCTGCTGACAGTTTGTCGGCAAAATCTTCGTGCTGAGGGATTTGTGCTGAAATACCGAAAAGACCGGGCACCTGCTGACCTTGCATAATAACGTTTGTGCCGACTTCACTTGCAATTTCAGCAACCTTTTCTACTACATACATTATCTCTTCGTCTGTCAAATTGTCAACATCCTTGCCGAGCTGACCGGCGTATCCGATAAGACCTTTTTCAATCGGTTCTTTATATATGGTAAACATAGTGTCAATCGCATCGTTGAGTTTCTCAGGGTCGGAATAGATTTCCGCAACGCTTTGAGCAATATAATCGGCGTCTGCGCTTTCAAGGAAATTGACAGGATAATCTTTTGAGAAGTTTTTCATTGTCCGTTTTATTCCAAGCGGTCTTAAATTGCCAAGCCAGTATTCTCCGAAAAACTCTTTTGCCTTTATAAAAACTTTCGATTCTTCAAGTTTAAAATTATACTTCCGGTCAAGCATCATATTTTTAGTAAAATCGTTTTGCTTGAAATACTCGGTCAATTCGGTCAGTTGTTCTTTTGTCAGTTCAACTTTTTCTGCCATAAAACTATCCTCCAATTGCTTTATGGCTTAATTTTAACATAATCAGTGTCCCAAATAAATCCCTTTGAATTATAGAAATTGCACATTCGACACAATATTGTGAGCGTTAAATTAAATATAATTAAAACCCAAGAACTCCTGAAAATCTTCAATTAGATACCCTCATAGGCATCATCTTCTTTCTTTGATTTTTGGCATAAGAAAAGACCGTCGGTTTCCCGTCGGTCTTACCTGTGCTATGTAAAAAGTGCGTGCAGTTATCAAAATAATATTTCCTTAGTCTTTTGTGAGTTTGTTACCGCTAAAATATTTTTTCGCTACTTGTAAAAAAAGATATGGTACTCGTTTATGACTGTTTCAATAACCTGACCATCTGTACCGCCGCCGTTTTTGTGTCCTCCGTACTGCCGAAAGAAGAAAGACGGAAATAGCCTTCGCCGCAATTCCCAAATCCGGCTCCTGGAGTGCCTACTATTCCGGCTTCGTTCAGCAGATAATCGAAAAAAGACCAACTATCAAAATAATCCGGCACTTTCATCCATACATAGGGCGCGTTTTTGCCTCCGCAGTACCAAATTCCGAGTTTGTCAAGCGCCTGCATGAGTACCTTTGCATTTTGCTTATAAACATTTATATTTTCTTTTATCTGTGCTTGCCCTTCATCGGTAAAAACAGCGGCGGCGCCCTTTTGGATGATATAAGAAACACCGTTGGTTTTTGTAGTACGGTTGCGAACCCACATACTGTTAAAATTCATACCGCTGCGCGAAAGTTCCTTTGGAATTACCGTATAGCCAAGACGAGTCCCCGTAAAGCCTGCGGTTTTGGAAAGGGAGCAGATCTCGATTGCGCAGGTTTTCGCCCCCTCGATCTCAAAAATACTGCGGGGCAGTTCTTTCTCTTCAATAAATGCCTCATACGCCGCATCAAAAAGAATGACCGAGCCGTTTTCGTTGGCAAAATCCACCCACTGTTTCAGTTGCTTGCGTGTAAACACCGCGCCGGTGGGGTTATTTGGTGAGCAAATGTAAATAATATCGGCTTTTGCTTCTTTCGGGGGTGACGGCAAAAATCCGTTATCTTTACCCGCGGGCAGATGTATTATTCTTCTGCCTGCCATAACGTTGGCGTCAACATAAGCCGGATATGCCGGCTCCATAATAAGCGCGGTATCGGATTTATCAAATAAATCAAGTATGTCTCCGAGTTCGTCGCTTGCTCCGCTTGATACAAATACCTCATCGGCGTTTATATCAACGCCGCGTTTATTATAATGCGCGGCAATTATTTCGCGCAGAAAGGGCGCGCCGCACTCGGGCATATATCCGTGAAAGGTTTGTTTCGCCGCCTGATCGTCTACCGCCCTGTGCAACGCTTTTATCACAGCATCGGGGAGAGGCAGTGAAACATCACCGATACCGAGTCGCAAAAGGTGCACGCCCGGGTTCTTTGCGAGATACGCATTAACCTTCTGCGAAATGTTATAAAAAAGATAAGAGTCTTTAAGGTTGCCATAATTAGTATTCGGTTTTAACATACTATGTCTCCCTCATATACCGTTTCGGCAGGACCGGTCATAGTAACCTTGTATTCGCGGCTTACCGTTATTTCAAGCATTCCGCCGTCAAGTTTTACGGTAATCGGCTTATCAAATTCACACAGACCTTTGCTTACTGCCGCCGAAGCGACTGCGCAAGCACCCGTGCCGCAGGCTAAAGTTACACCGCTTCCGCGCTCCCAAACACGCATACGGATTGCGTTTTCTCCGATAATCTGCGCAAATTCCGCATTCACTCCGCCGGGGAAAAGTTCGCTATGCTCCATTTGCGGACCTATAGTAGAAACGGCGGCATCTTCCGCGTTTTTTACAAATATAACAGCGTGCGGATTACCGACAGATACCGGAGTACAAATGATCTCTCCGTTTTCGAGCGGAACGGTTATATCCTTGGAGACTTCCGCCCTGCCCATATCAACAGATACCTGTTTTACCTTGCCGGCGATAAGGCGTAAATTTAGGGTTTTAATACCCGAAAGCGTTTCAATACGCAAATTAGTCTTTTCTGTATAACCTTTTTCGTAAACATATTTGCCGACACACCTGATTCCGTTGCCGCACATTTTTGCTTCACTGCCGTCCGCATTGAAAATGCGCATTTTGAAATCTGCTATAGGTGAGTGGGATATAAAAATCATACCGTCAGACCCGGCGCCGAAATGACGATTGGACATTCTTTGCGAAAGAGCGGCGATATCCGGCGGAGTATCACCGTAAACATACAAATAATCGTTTCCGAGTCCCTGCATTTTGGTAAAGTGCATAAAATCACACGCCTTTCATTTTGCCGAATGCCGCGCCGATAAAGCCTAAAAACAGCGGATGCGGTTTGTTCGGGCGGGACTTAAACTCCGGATGATACTGAACGCCCATGTAAAAATCACGGTCGGAAATCTCTACCGTTTCTACAAGAAGCCCGTCGGGCGAGATACCCGAAAGCGTAAGCCCGCAGTTTTTGAGTATATCACGGTAATCGTTATTGAATTCATAACGGTGGCGGTGCCGTTCACTGATACTAAGGGTTTTATAACACCGTTCCATTGTAGTTCCCGGTTTGATCTCGCAGGGATACGCTCCCAGCCGCAGCGTTCCGCCTTTATCGACTTCATCGCTTTGTCCTGGCATAAAGTCTATCACTTTATCTTTGCAGTTTTCGTCAAACTCGCCGGAGTTGGCATCCTTTATGCCGGCGACATTTCGGGCATATTCAATTACTGCTATCTGCATACCGAGACAGATGCCGAAATAGGGTATTTTATGCTCTCGCGCATACTTTGCCGCAGTTATCATACCTTCAATTCCTCTGCCGCCGAAGCCGCCCGGAACGATAATACCGTCAAGGTTACCAAGAGTTTTTTCGGCGTTATCGGCATTAAGATTTTCGGAATCTATCCAGTGGATTTTGATATGAGTATTATAAAAATACCCTGCGTGGCGCATGGCTTCCGCAACCGACAAATAAGCGTCGTGAAGTGCAACATATTTTCCTACAAGCCCTATATGTGTGGTGTTTTGCCTTGCCTTAATGCGCTCAACCATAGCCGACCATTCTTTAAGCTCCGGCTCCTTTGCATCAAGTCCAAGCTCACGGCAAACAACATTGGAAAAATTCGATTTTTCAAGCATAAGGGGAGCCTCATATAAATTTGGCAGAGTAATATTTTCAATAACACAATCTTTTTTTACATTACAGAAAAGTGAAATTTTATCAAATATTGATTTTTCAAGCGTTTCATCACAACGCAGAATAATAATATTCGGATTAACACCCATTCCTTGCAACTCTTTAACCGAGTGTTGTGTGGGTTTGGTTTTGTGTTCTTCCGAGCCGTGAAGATAGGGAACAAGGGTTACATGGATAAACAGACTGTTTTCTCTGCCTACTTCAAGCGATATTTGGCGAACAGCCTCGATAAAAGGTTGAGATTCGATATCGCCAATTGTTCCACCTATTTCAGTTATAACAACATCCGCATCGGAATGTTTGCCTACGTTGTAAACAAAATCCTTTATTTCGTTTGTTATGTGTGGGATAACCTGAACGGTGGACCCCAGATATTCACCACGGCGCTCTTTGTTTAGAACATTCCAATAAACCTTACCGGTTGTAAGATTAGAGTACTTGTTAAGGTCTTCATCTATAAAACGCTCATAATGGCCGAGGTCAAGGTCGGTTTCCGCACCGTCCTCGGTAACATACACTTCACCGTGCTGATAAGGACTCATAGTTCCGGGGTCAACATTTATGTATGGGTCGAGTTTCTGTGCCGCAACCTTAAAGCCTCGAGCTTTAAGCAATCTTCCGAGAGAGGCGGCGGTAATACCCTTGCCAAGCCCCGATACAACTCCACCTGTTACAAAAATATACTTTGTCATAATAATTCCTCCTTATTCCCATTCAACCGTTGCCGGGGGCTTTGATGTTATATCGTAAACCACTCTGGTAATTCCTTTGGTTTCGTTAGTTATCCTACTGCTTGCCGCTTCGAGTAGTTCATAGGGCAGACGCGACCATGCCGCTGTCATAAAATCTTCGGTATTTACAGCGCGCAGGACTACCGTGTAACCGTATGTTCTGGCGTCGCCCATAACTCCTACGCTTTTTGTATCCGTAATCACCGCAAAATACTGATTTGGTCGCTTATTAAATCTAAGTTTATCTATTTCACTTCTGAAAACAGCGTCGGCCTCTTTTAAAAGTTCTAACTTTTCTTCCGTGATTTCACCAATCACCCGGACGCCCAGTCCCGGGCCGGGGAACGGCTGACGGTAAACAAGTTCTTTCGGTATTCCGAGTTTAAGTCCTACCTCTCTTACTTCGTCTTTGAAAAGGTCTCGAAGCGGCTCTACAATACTTTCAAAACTCAAAGAATCAGGGAGTCCGCCAACGTTATGGTGGCTTTTTATTACCGCCGAATCGCCCTTGCCGCTCTCTATCACGTCTGGGTAAATAGTACCCTGCGCGAGAATATCTATTTTGCTAAGTTTCCTTGATTCCGCCTCAAAAACGCGGATAAATTCTTCGCCTATGATATGACGTTTTTCTTCCGGGTCGGTAATGCCGGAAAGCGATTTCAAAAATCTGTCTTTTGCGTTCACGCGTATAATATTAACGCCTAAGTTTTTGCCTATAGTATTCTCTACATAATCGCCCTCGTCTTTTCTGAGAAGTCCATGGTCAACAAAAACACAAACAAGATTTTTACCTATCGCTTTATGTAAAAGCACCGCCGCGACCGATGAATCTACGCCGCCGGAGAGTGCCAACAAAACTCGCTTGCCCTTTAATTTCGTTTTGTATTTGCTCACCGTTTTTTCTATAAAATCGTCCATTTCCCAATCGGGTTTACAGCCGCAAATATTAAAAATAAAGTTTTGAAGAATTTTTGTGCCGTATTCTGTATGCGTGACTTCCGGGTGAAACTGCACACCGTATAACTTGCGGTTTGTGTTGCAAATGGCGGCATTTTGGCAGTTTTTTGTGCTTGCGACCGTCAAAAAACCGTCAGGCAAGGCAGTAACCTGATCCGTATGGCTCATCCAGCAAATGCTGGTTTGTGGTACGCCTTCAAACAAATCGCAGGTTTTAAGGTTAAGTTCGGTTTTACCGTATTCGCTGCCGCTTTTTGCCGCACTTATTTTCCCGCCCGCCAAGTATGCCAGCAACTGATGGCCGTAACAAATACCGAGTATGGGTATTCCGGCGTCGAGTACAGCGGGATCGCATTTAATAGAGGTATCGCTGTATACGCTGTTTGGCCCGCCGGTAAAAATCAAGCCTTTATATTGCGATTGCTTTATTTTTTCTATATTTGCTTTATTGTAGGGGAGTATTTCCGCATATACATGCTGTGCCCGTACGCGGCGCGCGATTAACTGGTTGTACTGACCGCCGAAATCTAAAATAAGTATTTTATCCATATTTTTTCGACCCTTAAATTCTTAAATTATCGCTATTATTTGCACTTTTTTCCGAGATAAAGTCTTTTGCTTTTAAAAGAAAATCTTCTACCTGCTTTTGACATCTACCGATATACAGATTGGGATTAAGAAGTGAATTTTGATCTTTTTTGCTAAGCTTAAAATCTTTATCTTTAAAAAGATTTATCAATAAATCGTTTTCTTCTGCTCCTTGGTTTATTTTTGAAACAGCGTCTAAAGAATACTTACGTATCAATTCGTGCATTTTTTGACGGTCGCCGTCGTTAACGGTGGCTTCCATCATTAAGTTTTCTGTTGCTATAAAAGGAAGGTACTTTTTTAAATCTTTTTCTATAATTTTTTCATTTACGGAAAGGCCCTTTGTTACATTTTGCATGAGAATTAAAATTGCGTCGGCGCATAAAAAGCTTTCCGGCAAATATATGCGGCGAATTGCCGAATCGTCGAGCGTCCTTTCAAACCATTGAACAGAGGCCGTCTGCGCCGCGTTAGCAGGCATATTCATAAGGTAGCGTGATAACGAGCAAATGCGTTCGCACCGTACCGGATTTTTCTTATAAGCCATTGCAGACGAACCCACTTGATTTTTCCCGAACGGCTCTTCAACATACCTGTCATGTTGCATTAAACGAATATCGTTTGCTAAGCGGTAGCAACTTTGTGCAACCGAAGACAGGGCGTTTATTATCCTGCTGTCCACCTTTCGCGGATATGTTTGACCGCACACCTCATAACAACCGCTAAAATCAAATTCAGCGGCAATTATTTTATTCATTTTATCTGTTTTTTCGGTATCGCCGTTAAAAAGCTTTAAAAAGCTGGCTTCTGTTCCGGTAGCTCCTCTGCAACCTAAAAACTTAATGTTTTCTATTGCAAAATCAATTTCTTTAATATCGGAAATCAAATCCTGCATCCAAAGCGTAGCTCTTTTTCCGACTGTTACTAACTGAGCCGGCTGGTAATGTGTAAACCCCGGCGTAGGAAGAGCCTTGTATTTATCGGCAAAATCGTAAAGGTTTGCCAAAACGCCCGAAAGCTCCGCGCGTATATAGCGCAGAGCATCACGAAAAATAATTAAATCGGCATTGTCTGTAACATAGCAGCTTGTAGCGCCGAGATGTATAATCCCGGCGGCCTGCGAAGCCGCTTTGCCGTATGCATAAATATGTGCCATAACATCATGACGAACTTCTTTTTCTCTTTTTTGCACACATTCGTAATCAATATCATTTATATGGGCTTTTAGATCTTCTATTTGAGCGTCGGTTATTGGAAGACCAAGCTCTTTTTCCGCTTTTGCAAGCGCCGTCCATAATTTGCGCCATGTTTGATATCTTGTATCTGCGGAAAACAGCTTTAACATATAATCGGATGCATATCTGGATTTTAAAGGCGATTCATATTGATCAGTCATGGCTTAACTCCTTATTTCGAATAATTATACTTTCCCTTTCTGCGCCGACGGATATATAGGTTATAGGACAATTTATTGATTTTTCTATATACTCAATATATTTTTGTGCGTTTTTCGGCAAATCGTTATAATCTCTTATTTTGGATATGTCGCATTGCCAACCGTCAAGATACTCTATTACGGGTTTTGCATATTTTAGTGCCGTAGTGAAAGGGAACAGATCGGTTTTTTTGCCGTTTAAAATATAATGCGTACAAACCGGTATTTTTTCCATATAGCTTAACACGTCAAGTTTAGTAAGCGCAATCTCGGTAGCGCCTTGCATTTTAACTCCGTATTGGGTAGCCACAAGATCAATGGGGCCAACCCGACGTGGCCTGCCTGTTTTTGCGCCGTATTCCATGCCGGCTTTTCTAAGTATTTCAGCATTTTCCCCGAACATTTCACAAACAAACGGGCCTTCGCCAACGCAGGTGGAATAAGCTTTTACCACGCCTATAATTTCTTCCGGCATAGCTGACGGAATACCGGCTCCAATAGGAGCGTATGCCGCAAGCGTGTTTGATGAGGTTGTGTAGGGATAAATTCCATAATCCAAATCCCTTAGTGCTCCGAGCTGGGCTTCATAAAGAATGCTTTTATTTTGCTTTTGAGCATTAATTAAATATTCTCCCGTGTTGCAAATAAAAGGTTTTATTTTTTCGCAGTATTTTGTTACCCAGTCTTGCAGCATTTTTAAAGTATAAGGAGAAGCATTATATACATTTTCAAGCGTAAGATTTTTCCAAGCAAGTAAATCTTTAAGATGTTCGGTTAATTCATCGCTGTAAAAAAGTTCACCTGCAAGTATGGTTTTCTTTTGATATTTGTCCGAGTAAAACGGTGCAATGCCTTGCTTTGTTGAACCGTATTTTTTATCGGAAAGCCGCTGTTCTTCAAGCTCGTCAAGCTCACGGTGCCACGGCATCAAAATAGACGCGCGATCGCTGATTTTTAAATTTTCCGGGGTAATAGACACACCGCATGAAAGCAAATTATTTATTTCCAGCCATAAGTTTTCCGGATCGAGCGCCACACCGTTGCCTATAATATTTACGGTGTTTTCTCTGAAAATACCGGAAGGCAGAAGATGCAACGCAAATTTTCCTTTATCGTTAATAACCGTATGCCCGGCGTTGCCGCCGCCTTGATACCGTATAACAATATCGTACTTCTCGGTTATAAGGTCTACCATTCTACCTTTGCCTTCGTCGCCCCAGTTAATGCCGACAATTGCACAATTTTTCATATTTTTCACCTGTTATTTTCCGCTGTCGCCATAGTTTGAAAGAACGCGAGCAGAAGGATCATTTACATTACAGCCTTTCCATGAACGGTTGGGCATCCAAAAATCCTTGACCATTGTTGATTGGTCGGGATAATACTTTTCAAATATTTCGCGGTACAGAAGTGATTCTTTCGTAAAGGGTGTAGCGTGTGTGTATTTTTTGCAACCCTCGATAAATTCGCTTTCAGTATATTTTTTCTCGGCATACTCTTTAAGATAATCGACCATGGAATGGCCTACCGCGTCGGAAAACGCCGCCTTTTCGCGCCATAAAATACTATCCGGCAAATAGACTAAGCCCTCAAACGCGTGGCGCAGTAAGTATTTACCCTTGCCGTATTTATTCATCTTTATTTCCGGGTCAAGATTTATTACATACTTTGCAAAATCAAGGTCGCCAAACGGCACCCGCGCTTCGAGAGAGTTTACTGAAATACAACGGTCGGCACGCAAAACATCATACATATGAAGTTCTTTTACTCGCTTTTGGGATTCTCTTTGAAACTCGTCGGCGTTTGGCGCAAAATCAGTATATTTATATCCGAACAGTTCATCGGATATCTCACCCGTAAGCAGTACGCGGATATCGGTTTTTTCATGTATTGCTTTGCACACGAGATACATGCCCATACTCGCGCGGACAGTAGTAATATCATAAGTGCCGAGCAGATGTATTACGTCTTCAAGCGATGATATTACCTCGTCAGGTGTCATATATACTTCGGTATGATCTGCGCCTATGAAATCCGCGACCTGACGGGCATATTTAAGGTCGATAGCGTCCTCGCTCATACCTATCGCAAAGGTCTTTATAGGTTTATCGCTTTCCCTTGCGGCAATAGCGCAAACAAGGGATGAATCAAGTCCGCCGGAAAGCAGAAAACCTACTTTTGCATCCGCCACAAGCCGCTTTTTGACACCTGCTATAAGCTTCTCTCTGATAGTTGTGCAGGCAGTTTCAAGGTCGTCGCCGCACACATCGTCCGCTTTCGATATATCGTTGTAGCAAATAAACTTACCGTCTTTATAGTAATGCCCCGGAGGGAACGGCATAATCGTTTCGCAAAGACCTACAAGATTTTTCGGCTCGCTTGCAAAAACGATTGTTCCTTTACTGTCATAACCGTAATAAAGCGGACGAATGCCAATCGGGTCGCGAGCGGCTATCCATGTGTCCTTTCTGCCGTCATATATTATGCAGGCAAATTCTGCGTCAAGCATATTGAACATTTCTGTGCCGTATTCAAAATACATAGGCAGAATTATCTCACAATCGCTGTCGCTTATAAAGGAATATCCTTTTTCTTTCAGGATGTTACGTTTTTTTTCAAAACCGTATAACTCACCGTTACAAACGGCTACGCAACCGTTCAAAACAAACGGTTGCATACCTTCTTCGTGTAGTCCCATAATGGAAAGCCGGTGAAAACCTAAAACTCCGCCTTTTGCATTTATTATTCTGCTGTCGTCAGGTCCGCGAGATTTAGTCTCGGAAAACCCTTTTTCAAATGCGGCTCTGTCTGTCACTTCGCCGCAATAACCTATAACTGAACACATTATGTATCACTCCACATCCTGAAGCGCGTCGTAACCCTCTTCGCCCGTGCGCACTTTTACGGCGTTTTCCACATCGTAAACAAAAATCTTGCCGTCACCGATATGCCCGGTGTAAAGCACCTTCTTTGCAGTTTCTATAACGCTTCTGACCGGCACCTTGCTTACAACGATATCCACCTGAATTTTAGGCAACAGATTTGCTTCTACCTGAACGCCGCGATAGTATTCGGGCTTACCTTTTTGCGCTCCGCAACCGAGCACATGCGATACCGTCATACCCGTAATGCCTATATCCATCATTGCGTTTTTAAGTGCCTCAAAACGCGGCTCTTTACAGATAATTTCTATCTTTGTAAGTTTCGGCACGCCATCGTCAAACGCGGGCACTTTTTTAACCGGTATTGCCTCCGATACCGGCGTTTCGCCGGTTACCGCTACGGCGTTTTCATAACCGTAATCAATGCTTTCTACCGCCGGAACGAAATCTGCATAAGCGCTCGGCAGTCCGTGCTCGGTTTTATCAAGACCCTTGATCTCTTCTTCCTCCGATACGCGCAGACCTATCGTCTTTTTAATGATAAAGAATGTTGCGGTCATCATAATGGCGGTCCACAAAAGAATAGCAGTAATACCAAGTAACTGAACGCCTAAAAGGCGGAAACTGCCGGTATAAAGAAGTCCTTTAAGTCCGGCGGGGGCGGCAGGGTTTGCCAAAAGTCCAACGGCAACCGTGCCCCAAACACCGTTCGCAAGGTGAACACCTACGGCTCCGACGGGATCGTCTATGTGAAGTTTAATATCAAGAAGCTCCACCACAAATACAACCAAAAATCCCGAAACAATGCCGACAACGGTTGAACCAACCGCATCGAGCGCATCGCACCCGGCGGTTATTCCGACAAGCCCTGCAAGAGAGGCATTTATACACATAGAAACATCCGGCTTGCCGTTTTTAAGCCATGTGTAAACCATTGTTACACAAGTAGCTACCGCAGGGGCTATCGTAGTAGTAACAAAGATTGAGGCGAGAGAATTACTATCCCAAGCGGCGGCACCGTTAAAGCCATACCAGCCAAACCAAAGAATAAAGCAACCGAGTGCGCCGAGAGTAACCGAGTGACCGGGAATAGCATTTACTTTTTTAATTTTCCCACTTTCGTCCTTTATGTATTTTCCGAGTCGGGGACCCACCATTATAGCGCCGATAAGCGCCGTAATTCCGCCCACCGAGTGTATCGCGGCGCTTCCTGCGAAATCGTGGAAGCCAATATTTACAAGCCAGCCTTTTTCGTTCCACACCCAACCTGCTTCAATCGGGTAAACGAAAAGCGAAATTACGCCCGAATAAATGCAATAGGAAATAAACTTTGTTCTTTCCGCCATAGCGCCGGAAACTATTGTTGCCGCCGTTGCGCAGAAAACAAGGTTAAACACGAAGGACGGTGCGGCTCCGCTTTTTAAGAAAGCCCCGAAATCGGTTAGTATTTTAAAATTCGGGATACCTATAAAGCCGAAAGCATAATCCTTCGCCATCATAAGCGAAAATCCGAGCAATATGAACACGACCGTACCGATGCAAAAGTCCATCAGGTTTTTCATTATTATGTTTCCCGCGTTTTTAGCGCGGGTAAAGCCGGTCTCCACCATTGCGAAGCCTGCCTGCATAAAAAATACAAGCGCCGCGCCTATCAAAAACCACACACCGAAAACCTCACCCGTGGCGGTTTCTTTAATGAGTTTTACAATTTCTTCCGTAACCATTTATATCATCCTTTTTACTTTACACTGAAGAGAATATCCGCATAGGAGGGATACGGCCAATAAGATTTTGCAGTAAGTGTTTCCGCTGTATCGGCGACGAGCCTCAATTCACACATCTTAGGCAAAACACTATCTCTTATCTTTTCGGATTCCTCAATGATATCCTTTGCGTTTCCGAGGGTAACAACTGCATCCTTTAATTCGTCAGCGTATTTTTCTATTTTATCTGTGAGGTCTGAAAGTTTTGAAATAAGACCTGTTTCGTATTCGCAGGATATGTTCGGCGATACCGCGCGCTTAGCGGCGGTATTTTTGGCAACATCTGCCGTAAAACACTCTACCGCCGGCGCTATCTCGGTTTTCGCCATATCAACCATTGTGTTTGCCTCGATAGTTACAGACTTGCAGTAGTTTTCGAGCATAATTTCACAACGGGAATTAAGTTCTGCTACCGAGAAAACCTTGTGAGATGTTAGCATATCAACATTCTTTTTATCGAGCAAGTGTGGCATACAGTCGGCGGTGGTGCGGTAGTTAAGAAGTCCTCTGCTTTCCGTTGCCTCTTTAATCCAGGCATCGTCATAGCCGTTGCCGTTGAATATTATGCGCTTATGGTCTTTAATGGTTTTCTTTATCATATCGTGAAGTGCGGTTTCAAAATCCTTGGCACCTTCTAATCTGTCTGCATAGATTTTAAGGCTTTCTGCAACCGCGCTGTTCAGCATTATGTTCGCGCAGGCGATAGAGTTTGAAGAGCCGAGCATACGGAACTCAAACTTATTACCGGTAAAGGCAAAGGGTGAGGTACGGTTACGGTCGGTAGTATCACGATTAAACTTAGGCAGTACATCAACGCCTAATTTCATCTGCGTTTTTTCCGTGCCCTTATACGGCGTATCGGTTTCAATCGCCTCTAAAACCGCATTTAATTCGTCACCTAAGAATATGGAAATCACTGCCGGCGGCGCCTCGTTTGCACCGAGTCTGTGGTCGTTTCCGGCAGTGGCTACCGAGATACGCAGAAGGTCCTGATAATCGTCAACCGCCTTAATGACCGCGCACAGAAACAGTAAAAACTGTGCGTTTTGGTAGGGTGTATCGCCGGGAGATAAAAGATTTTGCCCCTCATCAGTAGAAATTGACCAGTTGTTATGCTTACCTGAGCCGTTAACGCCGGCAAATGGCTTTTCGTGGAGAAGGCATACAAGACCATGCTTTGCGGCTATTTTTTGCATAATCTCCATAGTAAGCTGGTTGTGGTCAGTCGCTACATTGGTAGTAGTATAAATAGGTGCGAGTTCATGCTGTGCCGGCGCTACTTCGTTATGCTCGGTTTTAGCAAGAATTCCGAGCTTCCAGAGTTCCTCATTGAGTTCTTCCATATATGCGGCAACGCGAGGCTTTATTACGCCAAAATAGTGGTCGTCCATTTCCTGACCTTTCGGCGGTTTTGAACCGAAAAGCGTTCTGCCGGTAAACCGCAGATCCGGGCGGGCGTCATACATTTCTTTGGTTATAAGGAAGTATTCCTGCTCTGGACCTACTGAAGATACAATTCTTTTTACACTCGTGTTTCCGAAAAGGTGTAAAACACGGATTGCCTGCTTACTTAACGCCTCCATTGAACGCAAAAGCGGTGTCTTCTTATCAAGCGCGTGACCGCCGTACGAGCAAAAAGCGGTGGGGATGCACAAGGTTTTCCCTTTAATAAAGGCATAAGATGTCGGGTCCCAAGCGGTGTAGCCTCTCGCCTCAAAGGTGGCTCGCAGTCCGCCTGACGGAAAGCTTGAAGCATCCGGCTCGCCTTTTATCAGTTCCTTGCCGGAAAATTCCATAATCACGCCGCCGTCGGGAGAGGGCGTAATAAAACTATCGTGCTTTTCGGCGGTGATGCCGGTAAGCGGTTGGAACCAGTGCGTAAAATGGGTAGCACCTTTTTCTATTGCCCAGTCTTTCATAGCGGCGGCAACGGCATTGGCAACGCCTATATCAAGCGCCGCACCCTCGTCAATAGTCTTTTTTAGCGAAGCGTAAACTTTGGCTGAAAGCGTTGCCTTCATAACTCTGTCATCAAACACTAAACTGCCGAAATAATCTGTTACTGATTTCATAATTCAAAACTCCTTTTTTGAAAAAAGATAAGGCGCCCTTCGTACAATCACGAAAGACGCCTTTGCCTTTTTTCCATATTAAAATGAGATAACGGCACCTTTAAGCTTGAACTTAAAGACGCCGTTGCCTTTTATGTGGCGTATTATACAACCGTTTTTCAAACTTGTCAAGCCCTTTTTTGAAATTTTTTATTTCCCCTTGACAAACCGGCATTTCGCGCGTATAATATGAGCCAATGAGCAATGGCGTTCATTTTTATGTGGATAATTCCACGTAAAAATGGGCGCTCTTTTTTTATTTGTTTTAGAAGGTGAAAAAGATGAAAAAAGAGGGCGAAATCAGAATACCGTCCGGCTGCGCTATCGCCGCAGTCATATCCAAAACCGGCAAACTTATGACCGGTGACAGAATTGTAAAAGCAATGGAGCCTATGCACGACCGTTCAAACGGACTTGGCGGCGGGTTTGCGGCATACGGTATTTATCCGGACTATAAAGACTTTTACGCGTTTCATATGTTTTTTGACTGCCGCGATACCAGAAAACTGTGCGAGGCGTTCTTAAAGGAGCATTTTGAGGTGGTAAAGGGTGAGATCATACCCACACGCAAAATACCCGCAATTACAGATGAGCCGATTATATGGCGATATTTTGTAACACCGCTCAAATCGGTGCTTGCCGATTTACAACTTGATGAAAAGGAATTTGTTGCCCGAACAGTTGTTAAAATCAACACCGAAATGAAAGGCGCCTATGTCTTTTCAAGCGGAAAGAATATGGGAACATTCAAGGCGGTAGGTTTTCCGGAGGATGTGGGCAGGTTTTATAAACTTGACGAGTACGAGGGTTACAGTTGGACTTCTCACGGCAGATACCCCACAAACACTCCCGGCTGGTGGGGAGGTGCGCATCCGTTTACGCTGTTAGATTTCTCGGTGGTGCATAACGGAGAAATATCGTCTTATGATGCAAACCGCCGGTTTATTGAAATGTTTGGCTATAAATGCAATTTGCAGACCGATACGGAAGTTATTACATACATACTGGACTATCTCGTAAGGCGTCAGGGACTGACGCTATCTGAAGCGGCAAGCGTAATTGCGGCGCCGTTTTGGAGCACGATAGATAATAAAACAGATAAGGATGAAAAGGAAACGCTTAAATATTTAAGGACTGTTTTTCCGAGTTTACTTATAACCGGACCTTTTTCAATCATTTTAGGTTTTGACGGCGGACTTATGGCGCTTAATGACCGACTTAAACTTCGCTCAATGGTGGTAGGAGAAAAAGACGATAAGGTATTGATAGCAAGCGAAGAAGCGGCGATACGGGTAATGGAACCGAAGACCGAAAACATCTGGTCGCCTGCCGGCGGTGAGCCGGTAATCGTTAAAGTGAAAGAAGGGAAATTTTAATGGCTTTAGAGTTTATATATCCCGAATTTGAAGTAAAAAGAGATATGAACCGCTGTGTTGCTTGCAGAGTATGCGAGCGGCAATGCGCAAATGACGTGCATCTGCTTAGCACCGAGCGTGGCGTTATGATAAGTGACGAAAGCAAATGTGTAAATTGCCAGCGGTGCGTGTCATTATGCCCGACAAGAGCGCTTAAAATAGTGAAAAGCGACTGCACACTCAGAGAAAACGCAAACTGGCAAACCGATACAATAAAAGAAATATACAAGCAGGCAAACAGCGGCGGCGTATTGCTATCGTCTATGGGTAACCCGAAACCTTTACCGGTTTACTGGGATAAAATTTTACTTAACGCCTCGCAGGTGACAAACCCACCCATTGACCCTCTCAGAGAGCCAATGGAAACCAGGGTGTTTTTAGGCAAGAAACCGAATACCGTTACGAGGAATAAAGACGGTAAAATCGACTGCACGCTCTCACCACAAATCGAACTTTCAATGCCGTTAATGTTCTCTGCTATGAGTTACGGCTCGATAAGTTACAACGCACACGCCTCGCTTGCGCGCGCGGCAACCGAACTCGGCATTCTTTATAACACCGGCGAGGGTGGTCTGCACGAAGATTTTTACAAATACGGCGCTAACACGATAGTTCAGGTCGCTTCCGGGCGTTTCGGCGTTCATGAAGACTATTTAAGCGCCGGCGCCGCCATTGAAATCAAAATGGGTCAGGGTGCAAAGCCGGGTATCGGCGGTCATTTGCCTGGCGCTAAAATCGTAGGCGATGTATCAAAAACTCGTATGATACCCGAAGGGTCGGACGCAATCTCGCCGGCACCACACCACGATATTTATTCAATAGAAGATTTGCGGCAATTGGTGTTCTCGCTTAAAGAGGCAACGCAGTATAAAAAGCCGGTAATCGTAAAGGTCGCGGCGGTACATAATATTGCCGCTATTGCAAGCGGAATTGCACGAAGCGGCGCGGATATTATAGCCATAGACGGCTTTCGTGGCGGCACGGGCGCCGCGCCGACGAGAATACGCGATAATGTGGGAATACCCATTGAACTCGCCCTCGCCGCCGTTGACAGCAGACTTCGCGAAGAAGGAATAAGAAACAATGTGTCATTAGTCGTTGGCGGCTCTATCCGCAGCGCGGCGGATGTGGTAAAGGCGGTAGCCCTTGGTGCTGATGCCTGCTATATCGCCACTGCGGCCTTGCTCGCTCTCGGCTGTCACCTTTGCAGAACCTGTCAGTCAGGCAAATGCAACTGGGGTATTGCCACACAGCGCCCCGACCTTGTAAAGCGGCTCAACCCCGATATCGGTGCTGAACGCCTTATAAACCTTATGAACGCCTGGCAACACGAAATTAAAGAAATTATGGGCGGAATGGGTATCAATTCTATCGAGGCGCTTCGCGGCAACCGGCTTATGCTCAGAGGCGTAGGACTAAACTCAAAAGAACTCGAAATACTCGGTATTTCTCACGCGGGGGAATGAAAAATGAAGCGTGTATATGTAAATGAAGAATGGTGTCTCGGTTGCCACTTATGTGAATATAACTGTGCTTTTGCCAATTCAGGTTTAAGCGATATGGCGTATGCCCTCAAAGATAAAAAAATTTTTCCGCGCATTCATGTGGAAGACGGAGATAAAATATGCTTTGCCGTGTCCTGCCGACACTGCACCGACCCGATATGTGTTAAAAGCTGTATCGCGGGCGCTATCTCCAAGGTGGACGGTGTTGTAAAAATAGACCGCAATAAATGCGTAGGGTGCCTTACCTGTGTTCTTGTGTGTCCTTACGGTGCACTTGCACCCGGTGAAAACGGAACCATGCAGAAATGCGAACTATGCCTTGAAAACAACTGCGGGCAACCCGCGTGCGTCGAGGGTTGCCCTAACAAGGCAATAGTATACGAGGAAAGGGACGAAGAAGAGTGAAACAGTATGTAATTGTCGGCAACGGCACTGCCGCCGTCGGATGTATCGAGGGGATACGCTCTATTGATAAATCCGGCGAGATAACCATTATATCAAAAGAAAAGCATCCGGTTTACAGCCGCCCTTTAATTTCATATTATCTTGAGGGTAAAACAGACCTTGAAAAGATGAAATACAGAGACAATTCGTTTTATAAGGATAACAAATGCAAAGTGATTTACGGTGTACGCGCTGATTCAATAAATCAAAAATATCAAACCGTACTGCTGGACAACGGCAGAAGTATAACCTATGACGCACTTTGTGTTGCCGCCGGCTCCGATCCGTTTATACCGCCGTTTGAAGGGCTGGATACAGTGGATAACAAGTTTTCTTTCATGACTCTTGACGATATGCTTGCGCTTGAGTCCGCCATTTCAAAAGAATCGCGCGTTTTAATAATAGGCGCCGGGCTTATAGGTCTTAAATGTGCCGAGGGAATCCGCGACAGAGTTAAAAGTATAACGGTTTGCGATTTGGCGGACCGTGTACTTTCAAGTATTCTTGATTCCGACTGTGCCGGTATTGTTCAAAAGCATTTGGAGAAAAGCGGCGTCAAGTTTATGTTAGCTGATACCGCCGTACGGTTTGATAAAAACACCGCGTATATGAAAAGCGGCAAAACGGTGGAATTTGATATTTTGGTTTTGGCGGTAGGCGTTCGCGCAAACACCTCGCTTATTAAAAACGCCGGCGGCAGTGTAAACCGCGGTATTATCGTAAACGAAAAAATGGAAACCGATATAAAAGGCGTTTTTTCGGCGGGCGACTGTGCCGAGGGGCATGACTCGTCATTCGGTGCAAACCGCGTGCTGGCAATTCTGCCAAACGCCTATATAGGCGGATATACAGCCGGTGTCAACATGGCGGGCGGCGAAAAGACGTTTAATAACGCAATACTGATGAACTCAATCGGCTTTTTCGGTTATCACATTATGACCGCCGGAAATTATGACGGCGAAATGACAGAAGAAAAGGATGACGCTTCACTTAAACGGTTTTTTATAAAAGATAACCGTTTAATAGGTTTTATTCTCTTAGGCGCCACAGACCGCGCCGGAATTTACACCTCTCTTATCCGCGAAAAAACGCCGCTTGATACAATTGATTTTGAACTCACAAAAAAAGCCGCGACAAATATGATATACAAAAAAGAAATTCGTAGAAAAATGTTCGGAGGTGTGGTATAATATGACGGTAAATACAAAACCGATGGAATTTCCGGCTATAAACGAGGCTATCAGAAAAGCCGGAAAAAGCGTTACGCTGACGGACGTTATCGGTCAGCGGTTTATTGCGGCGGGTATGTCAGATAAAACCGTTACCGTAAACGGTATTCCGGGAAATGCACTCGGCGCCTATCTTAACGGCGGCAAGATACTTGTAAACGGCAACGCGCAAGATGCTGTAGGTGATACCATGAATGCCGGTGAAATCGTTATTCACGGCAATATAGGCGACGCCGCAGGTTATGCTATGCGTGGAGGCAGTATTTATATAAAAGGCAACGCCGGATACCGTGCCGGAATACATATGAAAGCGTATAAAGAAAAGATGCCGGTTATGGTTATAGGCGGCAGGGCAGGCAGTTTTTTAGGCGAATACCAGGCAGGCGGCGTAATCGTTGTTTTAGGACTCGAAAGTATGGACAAAAAAATCGTAGGCAATTTCCCGTGTACCGGTATGCACGGCGGGAAAATGATACTGCGTTCTGATTGCAAGGATATTGTTTTTCCAAATCAGGTATCGGCTAAACCTGCCACGCCGGAAGAGCTTAAAGAAATCAAAAAATATGTTGCAAAGTATTGCCGTTTGTTCGGTGACAATACCGACAGTATTATGAATTCACCTTTTACAATTGTTACACCAAACAGTAAAAATCCATATAAACAATTATATGTAGCCAACTGAGGAGGACACTATGAATTACTCAAAAGAAGAGGTTATGCAGTATGTTGCGGAGGAGGATGTAAAATTCATCCGTCTTGCCTTCTGCGATGTATTCGGCAAGCAAAAAAATATTTCCATTATGCCGAATGAATTGCCGCGAGCTTTTAAGTACGGAATTGCTTTTGACGCATCTGCGATAACAGGCTTTGGTGACGAAACTCGCTCGGATTTATTCCTGCACCCGGAGCCTGAAACGCTTACCTGGCTTCCGTGGCGCCCCGAGCACGGTAAGGTTGTGCGAATGTTTTGCAGTATCACTCACCCTGACGGCACCCCTTTTGAGTGCGACAGCCGTGGACTTCTTAAAAAGGCGATAGCCGACGCGAAAGACGCCGGATACACCTTCTATTTCGGCGCGGAGCAAGAGTTTTACCTTATGGAGCTTGACGAAAAAAACAATCCGACAAAAATTCCATATGACCATGCCGGTTATATGGATATAGCTCCCGAGGACAAGGGCGAGAATGTGCGCCGTGAGATTTGCCTCACTCTTGAACAAATGGGGATATCCCCTGAAAGTTCACACCACGAGGAAGGCCCCGGACAAAATGAAATCGATTTCCGATTTTCTGATGCACTTACTGCCGCAGACAATGTTATGACATTTCAAACGGTTGTAAAAACTGTTGCTCGCAGAAACGGTCTTTTCGCGGACTTTTCTCCAAAGCCACTCCAAAATACCGCAGGCAACGGCTTTCATATCAACTGCTCTGTGAAGAAAAATGAGTCAACCGTCAATTACAACTTGTTGCTTTCGGGAATACTCGAAAAAGCAATACCGATGACGCTGTTTTTCAACCCGTGTGAGGCTTCCTATAATCGCTTAGGAAAACAAAAAGCGCCCAAATATGTTTCGTGGGATAACGAAAACCGCTCCGGGCTTATACGCATTCCGGCAGCAGAAGATGAATACCGCCGCATAGAACTGCGTTCGCCCGATCCGGCGGCTAATCCGTATATTGCATTTGCAATGCTCATTTGGTCGGGACTTTACGGTATGAAGCACAACAAGGAGCTGCCCGAGCCGATAGACATCAATGTTTATAAGGCGGATGAAAAAAATATGCGGTATCTGCATAAGCTTCCCGAAAGCATTGATGAGGCAAAGTGTGTCGCACAGAATGACGATTTTATTAAAAAACATATTCCAAAAGCAATACTCGATATTTATTGTGCCAAATGATTTTTAATTGATTATTTGAGAAAGGGGGAACGGTTTTGAGCCTGAAAGAACAGGTGTATAGCGTGCTTATCGTATCAGCCGCAGAAAAATTCAATAGTGCCATACCCGAAATATTTTCCGTTCCTTTATTTTCTCCTGTCAACACGGTAAATAACATCAGCGCGGCAAAACGGGCAATCGGCGAAAGGGATTTTGATATTGTAATAATAAATTCGCCGCTTCCCGACGATTACGGTCTTCGCTTTGCTATTGATACGGTCAGTTCTTATAACACAGTCGTCTTGTTTTTGGCAAGAGCCGAACAATACGAAGACGCATACGATAAGCTCGCCGAGCACGGCGTGTTTTTACTGCAAAAGCCGATATCAAGAGCGGTAATGGACATTGCTTCCGGCTGGCTTATAAGTGCACGTGAACGAATAAGAAAAACTGAAAAGAAGACACTCTCGATAGAGGAAAAAATGAATGAGATCCGTATTGTCAACCGCGCAAAATGGTTATTGATAAGCGAACTTAAAATGACCGAGCAGGATGCTCACAGATACATAGAAAAACAAGCGATGGACCGTTGTGTTTCACGCAAACAAATTGCGGAAGAAATCATAAAAACCTACGGATAAATACGGACAATAGTTTAAGCGGCGGAATTTCCGCCGCTTTGCTTAGTTGTATATTATTTCTTTCATAACTATTTTCATAGCCCTATTTAGGATATTATTCATTGCACCTATCCACGCCATTTGGTCAGTGGCTTTAAGTTGTTCAGTAACTCCTTCGGCTTGCTTCATTTTCTCAACAAGCTGAGAAAACATTTCCTCCGCCTGCCGGTCAATATCCTCAATGTGTTCTTTCAGTTTCCCTGAAAGCATAAGCCCGGAATATGTAACTCTCTTATGTTTATGCAGATAATCGTGATACATCATTCCGAATCTACCTACCTTTGGCGCTTCCGGTGCTTTCAGGCAAGGATAATAGTAATCGCCTACAAGTTCGTAATCAAGCCCGTTTTTTTCGTCGTGAATGATCTTTTCCATCTTCAAATCCTCACTTTTTTCAACTTAGCTTTCATGGCTTTGACAAGTAACATATTGACATCGTCAATTGGCTTGTCCTCATCGAGATATTTTGACTGTGCCGTATTGATGCACCTAATCAATAATTGCCATTCGGCATCAGTCAAAAATAAAACCCGTTTTTGCTCACGCATACAATATCGCCTCCTATGGCACCATTGTACCAATAAGGAGGCGATGGGTCGAATGTATGAATAATAATCTTTGACTCTGTTTACGGCCTGTCTTTAAATCCTATTTCAACCGTCGGCACATTTAGAGTATTCATAACGCAAGTGAGTTATGAATACTCTATTTTTGTTTTTGAGCAGACTTTTCGTTCTGCTCTGTTTTTCTTTTCAGTTAGTTTTTACGCACTTTAAGTGCGTAACCCACTATGACACTTTCAGCAAAGTTGGAAAGATGTCATTTATATGCTCTGCTGTGGTTATCTGTTTGGCATTATGCGTTTCATTATTGCGAATTTTGTTTTGTTATGTTACAGTATTATTGAGGTGGAAAAATGACAAGAAGAGAAAGGTTAGGCATTATATTTAATCAGTTTGATAAATCCGCAAAAGAGTTTTGCGATGCCCTCGGCGGTCTTTTTTGTGAAACAAATGCCGAGTATAAGGGCATGGAATTGCCTGAAAATCTTAAGTACCGCCGCGCAAAGATTTTTTTTAACGCTTTTGTGGTCGAGTTTAAATATACCGCTCACACCTCGCTTGGCTTTGTGCACAGCGTGTTAGAAAGCATAATATTTCCAGGCAAAAGCGAAGATACCGTGGGTATCCCCATGCCTTTTGTGGCGGACTACTTAGATAAGGATGTTTTGCCTCCCGTTATCCCGTTTGTTTCTGACAAAGAGGGTATGAAACAGGCATTTTGCCGAATGGGAGGCATACTCAAAGATATGTTGACGGACATTTCGGATATTGCCCTTGACGCCGACAAGAAAAACAATCTTTTTTCGTTTTATTACGGCGAATTGAATTCTGTTTTCAATCTTAGACCCGACGAAAATGCAGAAAACCAATATACTTTTTACAACAGCGAGGCATATTACCGCTTTATTACAACTCGTTTTTCTTCTAACGCCTTTATTCAGTTAATGAAAGGCAACAAAGAGAGAGCAATAAAAGAACTAAGTAAATGTAAAAAAACGTTCGGGTACGAAAAGCGCATTTTAAGGCTCTTAAAAGAAGAAAAAACGCCTTCTTTTTCCGATATCTCAGCGGCTATAAAAAACCTTGACATTTACGGTAAAAGCGGTGCGCAAAAAGTAGATTTTAAAGAGTTTTTTGCGATATTTGTTTCGTGGTTTGTATTAAGCGTCGGTGCGGCGGTTGTTTACGTGGTTATATTTCTGGCTTCATATTTTTTGACAAAGCAGGGCGCCGTTTACCTTATGGGTGCAATTTACAACTTGCCCTACTGTATTTTAAGCGGATTTTTAACTGGAATTGCCTCAAGTTATTTTACGAGATTTCGGTTTTATAAACTGCTTTTTAAGAAAGACTATGAGCGATATGAGGAACTTGACCATATCGCAAATGGTGCCAAGAGCGATAGGATAATGAGGTTTTTCCTTTCTGTTATAGTGATATGCTCCTTAATAGGTTGTGTTTTGTTTTCAAACCAGCACATAAAATTTTCAAAAAACGGTTTTACGGACAATTCGGAACTCTTTACACTCGCCGGCAAATACTATGAATATAGCGAAATTGAGCGTATATATTACCTCCCGGACCGTATTAACGGTTTCGGAGAAACGCTTAATTTCCCCTCTTATGTTATGGTGCTGAAAGACGGCAGAGAAATTGATTTTTATGAATATGACGAAATTGAGAATTATGAAACAAAACTGTTCGATTTTTTGCAAAAGCAGGGTGTAAACATACAAAAACAGTAAATTGATTTTCGGGAGAAAAAGGAGACGGGGGTACGGTTCTATCTCTTGACAGATTTAGACAACCACAGTATTTTTCCTGTTTTTTCATAATCTGAAATCTCCGTTTTTTCTTTATTTTACTTGGTTGTTTCAGGCAAGTCAAATCATTTTATAGTCGGTTTCAGAATGTGTATCGCCGACGGATTTCATAATAAAAATTCACTTGCGTTATGAACACTCCGACCATGATAATCACCCTCCAAATTTGAACCTATTGTGTTCGATTAGAGGGTGATTTTCTTATGTGAATCCAGCGTTTATGCCTGCTTCCGCCAAGCGGTGTTCGATAATGATGACCGAGTGCGGCCTTTTAAAAGTCGGCGCTTTAAAACAGATTGAGAATCACATATATTTGTGTTATAATAAACAGAGAGAAATCGACAAATCGGGATTTTGCGAGGAAAAAACGGGGGCAAGGAAAATCGAATGAGCAATACAAAAAAATACGGAAAGACCAAGCTCGCCTGCTATCTCGGCTTCGTAACGCAGGCAATCTCGGCTAATTTTGCGCCTCTTCTTTTTCTGACGTTCCACAAAGCATACGGAGTATCGTTTTCGGAACTTGCCCTGATACCCGTAGTCTTCTACGTAACACAGCTTATTGTCGATCTCGCGTGCGTGAAGATAGCGGACAAGATAGGATACAGAGCTTGTATAGTGGCTTCTGAGATCACGTCTGCCGCAGGTCTTGCGGGGCTTGCCTTCGTTCCCGACCTGTTTTCTAACCGTCTCATAGGGATCCTGATCTGCGTTGCGGTCTACGCTGTGGGAAGCGGCTTGATTGAAGTCCTTTGCAGTCCGATCATCGAGGCGTGTCCTTTCGAGAACAAATCAAAAATGATGAGCCTGCTCCATTCGTTCTATTGTTGGGGAGCAGTCGGCGTCATCGTCGGATCCACGCTATTTTTCTACGCTTTCGGAATGGATAACTGGCGTATTATCGCCTGCTTATGGGCGTTGATCCCTCTCTTCAACGTTTTCAATTTTGCCGCCTGCCCGATAGAGCCCGTCGTCGAAGAAGGCAAGGGTATGAAGACGGTGCAGCTTTTGAAAATGAAGAAATTCTGGGTATTCATCATTCTGATGATCTGTGCCGGAGCGTCCGAAGTGACGATGGCGCAATGGGCGTCCGCTTTTGTTGAATCGGCGCTTCACATTTCGAAAACGTGGGGAGATCTTGCCGGTCCCTGCGGATTTGCAATATTTATGGGGCTTGCCAGAGTGCTTTACGGGAAGTTCGGTGAAAAGATCGACCTTAGCAAATTTATGATAATATCGGGGTCGCTGTGCTTTGCAAGCTATCTCTTGACAGCGCTCGCAAGGGTCCCCGTTATGGGACTTATCGGTTGTATGACGTGCGGATTCTCTGTCGGCATAATGTGGCCGGGATCGATCAGCATAACGTCGAAGGCGATACCGACCGGAGGGACTGCCATGTTTGCGTTTCTTGCTTTGGCGGGAGACGTCGGCGGTACGGTAGGACCTGCCGTCGTCGGCAGCGTTTCCGAACTGTCGGGCAATAACCTGCAATCGGGCGTGCTTGCGGGGATCGGCTTTCCGCTGATGTTGATCGTGTGCGTCGTTCTGGCTCGGAGAATGAATAAGAGAACGACGGATGGAATTATATAGATAAATTCCGGTTTGTCGGGACAACGGATTGACGATAAACTGTTGGGCTATTTTGTCTGTTAAGCACAAAAATCCGTCTTTTTTAAGGCGGATTTAATTTTATCGAAAAACGCACATTTTGCATTATGAAAGATAAATATTAACTCCAAAAGGCTTTCAAAAATTCGCAAAGATTTTGCGAAAAAAACGGGTATTAAAATTTAATATTGAATAAAAAATTACGGCGTCGATCTATAAAAAGGTCGGTGCCGTTTTTTTTGAACTGCATAGGTGTCGTCGTGCAAATAACGCCGTAACGAATAATATTATCGCTTATAAGAACAACTGCCTACTCTGTTATCAGAGCCGAATAGCATAATTTTTTTCTTAACGGCTTCCTTAATTGCTTCAACCTTTGCACTTCTAATATCAAGATAACTCTTGTTTTCAGAAATTGCTTTTTTCACTGCGTTTTCACCTGCAACACAGAGATCAGTAAAGATATTTACCTTTGCAATACCTTCTTTAATGGTATTTCTAAAGTCATCATCAGAAAGACCGGAACCGCCGTGAAGCACAAGAGGAGTATCAATGCTGTTCCTGATTTCTTTAAGTCTTTCTATATCAAGGCATGGTTTAGCTTTATATGCACCGTGTGCTGTTCCTATTGCAATGGCGAGTGCATCGACGCCGGTTGCATTAAGAAAATCTTTTGCTTCCTTTACTGTTGTATATCTATCGCTTGTTACGTTATCACAATTTACTGCTTCTCCGACATGACCGATTTCGCCCTCAACAGTGGCTCCAAATGCATGGGCAATCCTGACTACTTCTTTTGTATCAGCCATATTTTTAACGGGATCCCCTGCAGAGCCGTCATACATAACGCTTGTAAAACCAAGTTTTAATGCTTCTAAACAACGCTCAAAAGTTAGGCCGTGGTCATAATGAACTACAACCGGGACAGTCGCTCTTTTTGCCGCTGCGATAATCGACGGGGCAATCAATTTCAGTTCGCCGTACGGAAGTAAAACTTCGGCAGTACCGACAATAATGGGCGATCTTAATTCCTCGGCAGCACTGATTGCCGCATCTAACATATCGGTATCGATTGTATTAAAAAGGCCTACAGCGTAATGTTCGTTTTGCGCTTTTTTCAACACATCATTTAAATTTACAAGCATAATTATCCCTCAATCTTTGTGTTTCTGGTTAATCTTTTATCGCTGAAAATATCTGTTTCATCTGTTGACGTGGTAGAGAATTCAGAAATTACTGCACCCTCTTCGCCTGCTTGGAACCAGTGCCAAGTTTCAGGCATAATTGTATATTGCTCACCCGGATTTAAAACAATCTCATGAAAACAGGTAACTTTGCAGATAGGCATTTTTGCCTTGATTCTATCAGTATTTTTTTCGCCCTCTACGTACAAATAAACCTTGCCGTATCTACACCGAAAAGTTTCTTCCTTGCCTTGCATGCCATTAGTTGGTATATGCTTATGCTCAGGACAAGTTTGCCCCGGAGTAAGCACCATTTCCTTTGCACAAACTCTTTGAGTGTTTACATAAACCAATAATTGTAAACCCAGTTCGTCAACTCTGTCTTGTTCAAAATCAACTACCTCGATATTTTCTTTTTCCTTTTCGGTAATTACAATTCCGGCTTTGTTAAAATACTCTACCGTTTTATTAACTTGTTCCTCAAATTTTTCTTTGGTCATAATGCTTTCCTTCCGTATTTTTTAATAATTTCGTATACCTGTTTTTTATCTTTCAGCCCATCGACCGAATTTGAACTAAATAAATTACAAGCGGCCATACCCGATGCAAATTCAAGAATTTTAACATCGGAATAATTATTATAAAGTCCAAACAAACATCCTGCGCAATAAGTATCTCCGGCGCCTACACTCCCTCTGATTACATCATTTGGAACATCGACAGAAGGGACAGAAGCGAAAGCTTTTGTTTTAACATCAAAAATATATCCGATGGATTTTGTATGAATCACTATCTTTTCACTGACACCGGAATCAGCCATTTTTTGCATAATTGTTTTGATGCTGTTTACATCAATTTTGTTATTGATATATACTTCAATATTGAAGAGTTTAGATGCTTCAATTTCATTTATAATAACATAATCACAGTATTTAATAGCCGGTAATACAAATGTTTTATAGTCGCCTTTTTCGTCGCTTATTAAATCAACCGATGTCTTTATACCTTTGCTTTGCAAGTCATGTAAAAATCTTGCGGAAACCGTACCGTATTCTTCGTCTTGTTTATCAAACGAATCGAGTAAAAGCAAATATCCTAAATGGAATATCTTACAATTTAATTTGTCGATATCAATATGCTCAGGAGAAAAATAGGCATTTGCACCTTTAAAACTAAAAAAAGTTCTCTCGCCTGACTGCTCGCTCATAACATCACAAAATGAAGTATGTGTCTTATCAAGTTTTTTGATATTTTCACAGTTTATGCCGTATTTTTCCATTTTCTCTATTATAAACTTTCCGTCCGCATCATTGCCGACGCAACCAAATGTAAAAATGGGTATATCTGAAGAAAGTTTAGACAGGTTAATAGCAGTATTAGGAACTAATCCGCCTATGCTTTGTTCTATCAGTGATATCTCGGATATTGTTCCGATAGCAGGAAAATGATTAATCGTTTTTACCATATCGCAAATCAAATTACCTGCAATTGCAATACCTTTTTTCTCCATTGCTGACTCTCCTCAAAATGAAAATTTCACTTCAAATCTTGCAAAAGACATAAAAATAGAACAATCATCAACTATATCGTTTGTAGAATTTACAACAAACAGCGAAAACCCCTGAACTTTTTATCCTATCATAGCAGATTTTTTTATCGTTTTCAACAACGGAATTATTAAAAACTTATCGTAATCATAGCTTATTTTCTTAAAGCATTCGATATAATCATTTTTTGGTATACGTATTTTTTGGGACATCCCTGCTGGGGTGCTTAAAATGCAATTTTATATGAAATGCCATTATAAACATATATTCTTTATGAGTTACGGGAGATTTTTTTATTGAAATTTTAATTTAATTGTGTTAAAATAAATTAATATAAATTGAAAGGAATTTTTTATGATAAAAACCCTTGCAAAAAGCATTCGAGAATACAAAAAATCGGCTATTTTATCGCCTATGATTGTACTTTTCGAAGTTGTGCTTGAGTGTATAATCCCTTTTTTAACAGCCGAACTTGTAAATTCCATACAACATGGCTGTGAATTTTCTGTAATTTTAAAATATGGCGGATTGCTTGTTTTATTGGCGGTTTTATCTCTTGCAAGCGGGGGATTAGCCGGCATGTTCAGCGCGGAAGCCTCCTGCGGATTTGCAAAAAACCTGCGTAAAGATATGTATTATAAAATTCAGGATTATTCTTTTGAAAATATTGATAAATTTTCGGTTTCAAGTCTTGTGACAAGGCTTACAACAGACATTACAAATGTGCAAATGGCATTTATGATGATAATCAGGATTGCCGTGCGTGCACCGTTTATGTTGATTTTTTCTTTTGTTATGGCTTTTATTATGGGAGGAAAAATCGCTATAATATTTGTGGCGGTTATGCCGATTTTGGCGTTTTCCTTGATTCTTATCGCAGTAAAGGCAATGCCGATTTTCAGGCGCGTATTTAAAAAATACGATAATTTAAATAATTCCGTTCAGGAAAATGTAAAAGGTATGCGCGTTGTTAAAGCATATGTACGTGAAGAAAAGGAAAAAGAAAAATTTAAAGCGGTCTCCGAAGATGTAAAAAAGGATTTTACTAAAGCCGAACGAATTTTGGCTTTTAATAACCCTATTATGCAGGGCTGTTTATACATAATTATGGTTTTTATTTTAACCGTTGGCTCCTATACTGTTATTTCGTCATCCGGTTTAAATTTAAACGTTGGCCAAATGTCGTCAATGCTTACATACGGATTTCAAATTTTGATGAGCCTTATGATGCTATCTATGTTTTTTGTGATGATTACAATGTCTGCTGAGTCGGCAAAAAGAATTGTTGAAGTGCTGCAAGAGCAGTCCACCTTAACAGACGTTGATAATCCAATAAAAGAAATACCAAACGGCAGTATCGACTTTAAAAATGTTTCTTTTAAATACTTTAAAGATGCCAAACGCGAAACTTTATCAAACATTAATTTGCACATAAATTCCGGTGAAACGGTCGGCATTATCGGCGGTACCGGATCTTCAAAATCTACGTTAATTCAACTTATCCCAAGATTGTATGACGTGGATCAAGGCGAAGTTTTAGTAGGCGGAATTAATGTTAAAAATTATAGTATTACAGCGCTTAGAGATGCAGTTGCATTAGTACTTCAAAAAAACGTGCTTTTTTCAGGAACTGTCAGCGAAAATCTTCGTTGGGGTAATAAAGATGCTACCGACGAAGAAATTCAAGAGGCCTGCAAGCTTGCTGCGGCTGACGGTTTTATAAATTCCTTTGAAAAAAAGTATGAAACCCATATTGAGCAGGGCGGCACTAATGTCTCAGGCGGACAAAAGCAGAGATTATGCATTGCAAGAGCACTTCTCAAAAAGCCCAAAATATTAATCCTTGACGATTCCACCAGTGCGGTAGATACAAGAACCGACGCTTTAATTAGACAATCGCTTAAAGATTATATACCTCAAACCACCAAAATAATTATTGCGCAAAGAATTGCATCTGTAATGGAAGCCGACAAAATTGTGGTTTTAGACGGTGGTAAAATCGACGCTGTAGGTACTCACCAAGACTTATTGGCTTCTAATGAAATCTACAAAAATGTTTATGAATCTCAGAATAAGGCGGGTATAAGCGATGAAGAATAAACGTCCGCCTATACAAAAAGGCACTGCTTTAAGACTTATTAAGACTGTTTTCGGGTTTTATCCTAAAATGGCCGTTATAACAGTTGCATTAATTATTTTTAATTCAATTATCAGCAGTATACCTTCTGTTTTTATGCAAAAGGTTATTGCCATTGTTGAGGACGCATTTGAAACCGGTAAAACCTGGCAAGCGGTTAGCGGAGCGATTTTAGGAATTGTCGCTATATTGGTCACCCTTTACGCGTTAAGTTTAGCAGCCAACTTGATATATCACCAATTAATGGCGGTTATTACACAGGGCGTTCTTGCAAAAATGCGTGAAAAGATGTTTAACGGTATGCAAAATTTGCCGATTGAATACTTTGACACCCATACGCACGGCGATATTATGAGCTATTATACCAACGATATTGATACGCTTAGGCAGATGATTTCGCAGAGTTTTCCAAATTTGCTTAATTCTGCAATTATAGTTATTACCGTTATTTCTATAATGCTTTATTACAGTCTGTGGCTAACGCTTATTGTGGTGATCGGCGTTTTGTTTATGACGGTAATTACAAAAAAGATTGCCGGCGGCTCTGCAAAATACTTTTTGCGGCAACAACGTGAAATTGCAAAAACCGAGGGCTTTATTGAAGAAATGATGAACGGCCAAAAGGTTGTTAAGGTTTTTAATCATGAACAAGAGGCAAAACTCGATTTTGACAAGGTGAATGATAAACTTTGCGAAGAGTCAACTAAAGCACATACATATGCAAACGTTTTAATGCCCATTTTACATAATATCGGCAATATTTTGTATGTTCTTGTTGCTGTTTTCGGCGGCATTTTGTTAATTTTAAAAGCGCCGAATATCGGTTTTTCAATGTTGCCTTTAAGCATAAGCATTGTTGTTCCGTTTTTAAACATGACAAAACAGTTTTCGGGTAATGTAAGTCAAGTGTCACAGCAGATAAATTCGGTAGTTACGGGACTTGCCGGAGCGCAGCGCATTTTTGAACTTGTAGACAAAAAGCCTGAATCAGATGACGGGTTTATTACACTTGTAAACGTAAAAGAAAATGCCGACGGCAGCTTAACCGAAACAACAAACAGAACGGGTACTTGGGCGTGGAAACAGCCGGATTATAAGGGTGGCTTTATTTATACTAAGCTAAGCGGAGACGTTAGATTTAAAAACGTGGTGTTCGGCTATACAAAAGATAAGATTATTTTGCATGACATCTCTTTATATGCAAAACCCGGCCAGCGGGTTGCTTTTGTAGGCTCTACAGGCGCCGGCAAAACCACCATAACAAACTTAATAAACAGGTTTTATGATATTTCCGAAGGTGAAATAACTTACGACGGTATTGATATTAAAAAAATCAAAAAGGCCGATCTTCGCCGCAGTCTCGGGATGGTGCTTCAAGAGACTAACTTATTTACCGGCACCGTCTTGGAAAACATTCGTTACGGCCGACTTGAAGCTACGGACGAAGAATGCTTTAATGCTGCAAAAATCGTCGGTGCGGATGACTTTATCACGAGACTTCCAAAAGGGTATGACACTGAAATTGTATCAAACGGTGCTAACTTATCCCAGGGCCAACGGCAGCTTATTTCAATAGCTCGAGCGGCAGTTGCAGATCCGCCCGTTATGATACTTGACGAAGCAACGAGCTCCATTGATACCAGAACCGAAGCAATTGTGCAAAAAGGTATGGACGCATTAATGAACGGCAAAACGGTGTTTGTAATTGCACACAGGTTGTCTACAGTCAAAAATTCTGACGCGATAATGGTTTTAGAACACGGTGAAATTATCGAGCGCGGCACTCACGAAGAACTACTTGCAAAAAAAGGAACATTTTATAAGCTGTATACCGGCTCTTTTGAGCTGGAATAAGGAGGAGTTTATGGCATATTTTTATAACGAACCCGCACATACTTTTAATGAATATTTATTGGTACCCGGATATTCATCTAAAGACTGTATCCCGCAAAACGTTTCCTTAAAAACTCCGCTTGTTAAATTTAAAAAAGGAGAAGAGCCGGCACTAAGCCTTAATATTCCGTTGACGTCTGCAATTATGCAGTCGGTATCCGGTGAAAAACTTGCTATTGCTTTAGCAAGGGAAGGCGGATTATCCTTTATTTACGGTTCACAGTCTGTAAAAAGTGAAGCTGAAATGGTAGCAAAAGTTAAGGCGTTTAAAGCAGGGTTTGTTGTAAGCGACTCGAACGCAAGCCCGGACAATACTCTTGAGGATATACTTTTGCTGAAAGAAAAAACCGGACATTCAACCGTTGCAGTAACCGAAGACGGGACTGCGCACGGCAAACTGTTAGGCATTGTTACAAGCAGAGATTACCGTATAAGCAGAATGGAAAAAAGCTTAAAGGTATCGGAATTTATGACGCCGTTTGAATCGCTTATTTACGCTGAAGAGGATGTTTCTTTAAAAGAGGCTAACGATATAATCTGGGATCATAAATTAAACGCTTTGCCTATTGTTAATAAGCAAAAACATCTTAAATATATTGTTTTCAGAAAAGACTATGATTTCCATAAAGAAAATCCCGGCGAAATGTTGGACAATAAAAAAAGATACATAGTCGGTGCCGGAATCAATACTCGGGACTACGAGGAACGTGTTCCTGCACTTATTGAAGCAGGAGCAGATGTACTGTGCATAGATTCATCCGAGGGCTTTTCCGAATGGCAAAAGCGTACTATTAGCTGGATTCGCGATAATTACGGTGACAGTGTAAAAGTGGGCGCCGGAAATGTAGTAGATAAAGACGGCTTTGAATTTTTAGCAGAATGCGGTGCAGATTTTATAAAGGTTGGTATCGGTGGAGGCTCAATTTGTATTACGCGTGAAACAAAAGGTATAGGCAGAGGCCAGGCAACAGCTCTTATTGAGGTTTGCAAGGCTCGCGACGAATACTTTAAAAAACACGGCGTATATATTCCGGTTTGCTCTGACGGCGGTATAGTATATGACCATCACATGACATTAGCACTTGCTATGGGCGCAGACTTTTTGATGCTCGGCAGATATTTTGCCCGTTTTGACGAAAGCCCGACCAATAAAATTAACATTAACGGAAGCTATGTAAAAGAGTACTGGGGTGAGGGCTCTAACCGCGCGCGCAACTGGCAGCGATACGACCTTGGAGGCGACGGAAAGCTGTCATTCGAAGAGGGCGTTGATTCTTATGTTCCGTATGCCGGTTCTCTTAAAGATAACGTTAGGGTATCGCTTAATAAAGTTAAGTCCACAATGTGCAACTGCGGCGCTTTAACAATTCCCGAACTACAGCAAAAAGCAAAAATAACTTTAGTTTCTTCTGTAAGTATAGTAGAAGGCGGCGCGCACGATGTAATAAGAAAGGACACGTCAATACAAGGAAAGTAAAGGGGTTTTATCTTATGACATATAAAACAGATATAGAAATTGCACAGGAATGTAAAATTAAGCCGATATTAAATATTGCAGAATCAGCACGAATAGACAAAAAATATATTGAGCTTTACGGTAACTATAAAGCAAAAATCGACCTGAGATTATTAAAGGAAACGGATAAAAAAGACGGCAAACTTATACTTGTAACCGCAATAACGCCTACACCTGCCGGCGAAGGTAAAACCACGACAACAATAGGGCTTGCCGACGGCCTTAAACGCATCGGCAAAAATGTTATGGTAGCATTACGTGAACCGTCATTAGGTCCCGTGTTCGGCGTAAAAGGCGGTGCCGCCGGCGGCGGTTATGCTCAGGTAGTTCCGATGGAGGACATAAATCTTCATTTTACCGGCGATTTTCATGCTATTGGTGCTGCCAATAATCTTCTTGCAGCTATGCTTGACAATCATATTCAACAGGGAAACAGCCTAAAAATTGACCCTCGCAAAATCACATGGAAACGCTGTGTTGATATGAACGACCGTCAGTTGAGGTTTATTACGGACGGCCTTGGCGGCAAAGCCAACGGAATGCCCAGAGAAGACGGTTTTGACATAACCGTAGCTTCCGAAATAATGGCGGTACTTTGCTTGTCGAATTCCATTTTGGATTTAAAAAACAGGCTTTCTGATATTATTGTAGGATATACTTTTGACGATAAGCCCGTAACCTGCGGCGATCTTAAAGCGGCAGGCGCCATGACTGCACTGCTTAAAGATGCCTTAAAACCTAACCTGGTGCAAACTTTAGAGGGTACACCGGCATTTGTACATGGCGGTCCCTTTGCAAATATCGCCCACGGATGTAACTCTGTTATTGCTACAAAAATGGCTTTAAAACTTGGGGATTATACTGTAACAGAAGCAGGCTTTGGAGCGGATCTCGGAGCCGAAAAGTTTTTGGATATTAAATGTCGCATGGCAAATCTTACACCCGACGCTGTAGTAATCGTCGCAACAGTAAGGGCGCTTAAAATGCACGGAGGCCTTAACAAAAACAGCCTTAATACAGAGAATATCGGCGCACTCGAAAAGGGTATACCAAATCTTTTAAGGCATGTTTCAAACATTAAAAATGTTTATAAACTTCCGGCTGTCGTTGCGGTTAACCGTTTCCCGACAGACACTGACAAAGAGATTGATTTCATAATATCAAAATGCAAAGAGCTTGGTGTAAATACGGTTTTATCAACCGTTTGGGCAGAAGGCGGCAAGGGCGGCGAAGAACTTGCACGCGAAGTTGTACGCTTATGTGAAGAAGAAAAAGGCGATTTTACTTTTTCATATGATGATAATTTAAGCATAGAAGAAAAAATCGAAGCTGTAACTTGCAAAGTTTACGGCGGTAAAGGCGTGAATATTCTGCCGGCTGCAAAAAAACAGATTGACAATTTAACCGCACTCGGTTTTTCAAAATATCCGGTTTGCATTGCAAAGACTCAGTACAGCTTTTCTGACGATCCGACAAAACTCGGCGCACCGGAAAATTTTGAAATTACCGTAAAAAATGTTAAGGTTTCAGCCGGAGCTAAATTTATTGTAGTAATGACAGGGGAAATCCTTACTATGCCCGGTCTTCCGAAAGTTCCCGCGGCGGAAAACATAGACGTGGACGAAGACGGCAAAATAACAGGACTGTTTTAGCACGGAGGTTAATATGTTTAACTTGGTGAATTTTTTGCTTTCGACTCGCTTTTATTTAAGCTTGGCCGTAATTATCGTTGCTGTTGTTTTTTGGGTGATTTTTAGAAAAGCCTTAAAAAAAATGCAGGATAAAAACGACAAAAAAAGTAAAAAAGCTCTATCTTTAAGGCTTGTTGCACGAATAATAAAGTTTGTTATAATTGTTACTGCGACGATTTTAGTGCTTCAAGTTAACGGAATTAATGTTTCTTCGCTTGTTGCAGGCCTTGGAATTGTAAGCGTAATTGTCGGTTTTGCTTTACAGGATATTTTAAAAGATTTTATTATGGGAATTTACATCGTTTGGGACAATTTCTTTACAATCGGCGATGTTGTGTCTTACGGCGATATTACCGAAGGAGAAGTAATTGGCTTTAATCTTAAATCAACAAAAATTTATGATGTAAACACCGGCAACACCATTACCGTTAGCAACAGAAATATATCAGAGATTTTAAAAATATCCACTTGGCTCGATATCGATATACCGGCTTCATATAAAGAAAATCTTGAAAAAATAAGACAAATAATGAACGAAATTGCCGAGCGCGCTTTAAGCATTGAAGGGGTTACTGACAGTAAGTTCTTAGGCACAGATGAGTTTAAAGACAGCCTTATAAACTATAAAATAAGGGTTTTTTGCCCAGCAGATAAAAAAGCGCCGATAAAAAGAGCGGTAAACGGATTAATTCAAGATGTTTATAACGAACATTCTATAGAGATTCCGTTTAATCAGCTGGATGTACATTTGGACAAATAGAGGGAATAAATGAAACGCGTATTATCTTTGTTATTATGTTTGGCATCATTAATTACTCTTGCTTCATGTAAAACAAAAAGTGCCGGAATTGGCGGAAATTCTGACGCTGTTTTTTCTCTTGCAACTCAAATTGACAAAAATTATAAAAATCCGTTTATTGGAATTGGCTGCAAATTGCCGGATGACATGACGCCTTATACAGAAAAGCAATTGCGTGAGATGAACAAGGTTTTTACCGATTTATCTGAAGAAGAATACACGCGAGAAATGATGCGTAGCAATTCATGCGTAGATTATTATGCAAAAGCAGATAAGGGCCAAAAAATAATCAATATAAAACTTGAAAATGCCGCTAAAGTTTTTAGTGTAATTCCGGATGAAATATCTTATCTTAAAAGCCGTACGGAGGAATATAAGCAATCATTAAAAGGTATTGATTATGAAGATATTAACAGCGAGCTTATTAAAATTGATTTTCTCGGCAAAAGCAGAGACGCTTCTGTTATTTTGGCTAAGATGGGCGAGCTTAAAATTTATGAAATAATAATTATTATTAGGTGCAATAATTACATGGCAAACATAACGCTATTAGGGAACAATAAAGAAAATGCCGAAGATCTTTTAAAAACATTTTATATTCTTTAAATTCAATAAACCGAGCTTTAAAAAAAGGCTTGGTTTTTTTTATATTGTATAGTATAATATACTAATAATGGTTTATAAGGGGTAATATTGTGCTGAATCATTCGGACAATACAAATTTATATGAACAGCAACAGTACAGTTGCCTTGTTAAAAATTTGTTGGGTGAAATTTATAAAACTAAACCAATGGCTATGGTGGTAACCTACGGTTGCCAGCAAAACGTGGCAGACAGCGAAAAACTTAAAGGCATGCTTTATAATATGGGCTATGCAATAACCGATGATGAAGCGTCTGCCGATTTTATTATATTTAATACTTGCGCTGTAAGGGAACATGCCGAAAACCGGGTTTTTGGCAACATTGGCGCGTTAAAGAATTTAAAACGAAAAAAAGAAAATCTTGTAATAGCCATGTGCGGCTGTATGGCCCAGCAACCTTCGGTAGCAGAGCACATTAAAATGTCTTTTCCGTTTGTAAATATTTTGTTTGGCACCCATGTAATACATAGACTTCCTGAGTTTTTATACAATTATTTTACTTTTAAAAAGCGTATTTTCTGTATTGACGATGATTTTGATGACATTGTTGAAGACGTTCCGCTAAAACGGGACGGGAAATTTAAGGGATTACTTCCCATAATGTATGGGTGCAATAATTTTTGCACATACTGTATTGTGCCGTACGTTCGAGGAAGGGAACGTTCACGCAAGGTTGAATTTATTGTTCGTGATGCAAAAAAGCTAATTGATGACGGTTGCAAAGAAATTATGCTTTTAGGGCAAAATGTAAATTCATTTTGCGATGGCGGCGTGCGTTTCCCGGACCTTTTAAGAATAATAAACGATATTCCCGGAGATTTTCGAATACGTTTTATGACATCGCATCCAAAAGATTGCAGCGATGAACTTCTTTATGCTATTAGAGACTGTAAAAAGGTTTGCCATCATCTGCATCTGCCTTTCCAAAGCGGAAGTACAAAAATATTAAAAGCGATGAACCGAAAATACTCTAAAGAACAGTACATTGCGTTAACCGAAAAAGCAAAGAGAATAGTACCCGATATTTCTTTAACATCTGATATTATTGTGGGCTTTCCCGGTGAAACGTACGATGATTTTAAAGAAACCTTAGATGTTGTAAAAACAGTTGAGTTTTTATCTCTTTTTACATTCATTTTTTCAAAAAGAAAAGGCACTCCCGCAGAATTAATGCCGGATCCGGTACCATATGAAGAAAAAAGTCGCTGGTTTTCAGAGCTATTAAAATGTCAGGCGGAAATTGCAAAAAACAACGAAAAAAATCTCGCAGACAAAGAATATACCGTCCTGTGTGATGATTTCGGACGGAAAACGGGATATATGTCGGGGCACACAAATAACAATATTTGTTTTGAATTTTTGGGCGACGAAACTATGCTTGGAAATTTTTATAAAATTAAAACAAAAATAATTAACGGTGAGATAATTGCCGAAATAAAGGAGTAAAACAATGGATATTATTAAGTCTGCACGCGAAATGTGCGTAGAATTAAAGAAAGATGAGCGATTTATTGATTATATCAATGCTAAAGAAGCTAACGATAAAGATGAAGAATTGCAAAAATTAATAGGCGAATTTAATCTAATTCGCATGCAGCTTGACAAAGAGTTGTCTGCTGAAGATAAAAACGAAGATAAAATTAATGAGCTTAACAACAAAATTAGAGAAATATATTCGGTTATTATGGAAAATGAGAATATGATTAACTATAATACTGCAAAAACAGGCTTAGACGATCTTGTCTCGCAAATTTATTCACTTATAGATAAAACAATTATGGGTGAGGATCCGCTAACCGTTGATTGTACCGTTCAGTGTACCGGCAGTTGCTCAACATGCGGCGGCTGCCATTGATTGAAATAAAATAATAGAAAGGGGGATGGATTATGGCAGACATATCGCCAATGATGAAACAATATATGGCAATAAAAGAAAGACATAAAGACTGTATTTTGTTATTTAGACTGGGCGATTTTTACGAAATGTTTTTCGATGATGCCAAAACAGCCTCCGATGTTTTAGGTCTTACTTTAACCGGCAAAGACTATGGCCAAAAAGAACGTGCGCCTATGTGCGGAATGCCGTATCATAGTTGCGATTCATATATTGCAAAACTAATAGATAATGGATTTAAAGTGGCTATCTGTGAACAGATGGAAGATCCGGCCACTGCAAAAGGCATTGTCAAAAGGGAAGTTGTAAGGATAATAACTCCGGGCACTGTTATCGAGGAAAATATGCTTTCAGAAGAGCAGAATAACTACCTTGCTTCTGTATGCGTAATAAATGGTCGATGTGGAGTGTGCTTTATTGATGTTTCTACCGGTGCAGTTCGTTCATCAGTTTGCGAAGAGAATAATATAGAGCAGTTTTTAATTAACGAAACCGGAAGGTTTTCTCCAAGCGAGCTGTTGATTGACAGCAGCATTAATATCATGCACAGCTTTAAAACTTTTATTGAAAAAAAATTAGAGTGTAAGGTTAATGTCTTGCCGGATGAGTTTTATATTAACGGTTTAGACGGTTCTAATATTCTTTCGCATTTTAACGCGCCTAATCTTGAATCTGTTAGTTTAACACGAGGCAATGTTGATACTGCCGCATTTGATGTTGCTTTGCGCTATATTGCAAATAACGGCATGAAGGGGCTTTCTACCCTTAAAAAAGTTTCCAGTTATTCGGGCTCTGAACTAATGCACTTAGATGTTAACGCGGTTAGGAACCTCGAATTATTCGGAACTTTAAGGGGAAACAAGAAAAAAGGTTCGCTTCTTTGGACTATAAATAAAACCTGCACGGTAATGGGTTCAAGACTTATGCGCAGTTTTCTTGAACAACCGTTAATAAGCGTTACCGACATTTTAAAACGTCAAAACGCGATAAATGAGCTATATAGCGATAATTTGCTTCGTGAAGAATTAAGGGAGCTTTTATCCGGTATTGGCGATATCGAGCGTCTTATGACTCGAATTTCTTACGGTAAAGCTACAGGCCGTGAGATGATAACAATTGCATTCGCTGCGTCGAAATTTGCGCCATTAAAAACAACACTAAAAAGCTGCAGTTCAAAACTTTTAAAAAAGATACATAACAATATCGATGAGCTGTACGATATTATTGAAATAATCGAGTCTGCTATTGTGGACAAACCTCCGACTACTATTAAAGAAGGCGGTATTATTAAGGACGGTTATAGTGCCGAGCTTGATAGCCTTCGCGCAATTTTAAACGGCAATGCCGGAATTTTAGCTAAAATAGAAGCTGAAGAAAAAGAAAAAACAGGCATTAAAAATTTAAAAGTTGGTTTTAACAGGGTTTTCGGATACTACATTGAGGTTACAAAATCTTTTGTATCTATGGTTCCTGAAAATTATATTCGTAAACAAACGCTTACAAATTGTGAGAGATATATTACCGAAGAACTAAAAGAAATTGAAGGCAAAATACTTGGCGCCAAAGATAGATCTATGGCATTAGAGTACGAGCTTTTCCAGCAGATCCGTAAAAAGGTTTCCGACGCTGTTGAGCGTTTTCAAAAAACTGCTGAGGCAATATCCGAGTTGGATGTTTATTGTTCTTTGGCAAAAGTTGCAGTTGAAAATAGGTATATTTGTCCCAAAATTAACAGCGATGGTGTAATTTCTATTACCGACGGCCGTCATCCGGTTGTCGAAAAATTAAGCGACGAACCTTTTGTCGCTAATGATACTTACCTTGATATGAACGACTTTAGATGTGCGATAATAACCGGGCCCAATATGGCGGGAAAATCTACATATATGCGCCAGGTTGCAATAATTTCTTTGTTGACGCAAATCGGATCGTTTGTTCCGGCAAGTGCGGCAAATATGTGCATAGTTGACGCTATTTATACACGTGTTGGCGCATCAGATGATTTATCTATGGGTCAATCGACCTTTATGGTTGAGATGAGCGAGGTTGCCGATATTGTTAAAAACGCCACCAAAAACAGCCTTATTATTTATGATGAAATAGGCAGAGGAACATCTACGTATGACGGTATGTCTATAGCTAAAAGCGTGTTGGAATTTACTGCAAGCACTAAAACACTTGGGGCTAAAACATTGTTTGCAACACATTATCACGAGCTTACTGCCATGGAAGAACAGATACAGGGCGTTAAAAACTACAATATTGCCGTTAAAAAGCATGGCGACGATATTACATTTTTAAGAAGAATTATTCCCGGCGGCGCAGATGACAGCTATGGAATTGAAGTTGCAAAGTTGTCGGGCATTCCCGATAAAATTATTAATCGAGCCAAATCCATTTTAAAGTCTATTGAAGAAAACGGGATAGTAATGCCGGCCACTGTTCACGAGAATGAACAGCAAAAGTTGCCGTTAAACGACGTTTCATACGAAAAATTTATTAATAAATTAAAGCAGTTGGATGTTAATGTTTTAACGCCAATTGAAGCACTTAAAGAATTAAACGATATAATTAAAGAAGCAAAAAACCTGTAGAGGGGAGATGACGGTATGGCAAAAATTAATCTTTTATCAAAAGATATTGCAGAACTGATTGCTGCAGGCGAAGTTATAGAACGCCCTGCATCGGTAATTAAAGAACTGTGCGAAAACTCCATTGATGCCGGCGCTACCGTTATCACTGTTGAAATTAAAAACGGCGGCATCACGTTTATGCGCGTAACAGACAATGGTTCCGGCATAGCTAAAGAAGACGTTAAAACCGCTTTTTTGCGGCATGCCACAAGTAAAATAACCACTGCCGAAGATCTTGAAAGCATTTTTACTTTAGGTTTTCGCGGTGAAGCTTTAGCTTCGATTTGCGCCGTATCAAGAGTAGAAATTTTAACTGCACAAAGCGGCAAAAGCGGCGTAAAATATGTCATTAGCGGCGGTGAAGAGCTGTCGTTTGACGATGCCGGCTGCCCTGTTGGTACGACTATAATTGTCAGAGATTTATTTTTTAATACACCGGCGCGTATGAAATTTTTAAAAAAGGATATTACAGAAGGCAACAGCATTGCCCAAATAGTTGAAAGACTGGCTTTATCTCACCCTGAAATATCTTTTAAACTTATTCGTGACGGAAAGTTAATTCTTAATACTTTTGGCGATGGTAAGCTTATTTCGGCTATTTATTCGGTTCTTGGTAAAGATTACTCCAAAATGATGATGGAAGTTAAAACATCGGATGAAATAATAAATGTTTCGGGATTTGTCTGCAGTCCGTCTATGTGCAAACCCTCAAGAAGCGGTCAGTATTTCTTTGTAAATAACAGATTTGTGCGCTCTGTAACGGCAATGACTGCAGTTGAACAAGCTTACAAAAATTCTGCAATGGTAGGAAAGTTTCCGGCATTTGTATTGTTTTTAAAACTGCCGCCGAATACTGTTGACGTAAACGTTCATCCGGCAAAAACCGAGGTCCGTTTTTCCGACGAACGCCTTGTATTTGATTCTATTTACAGGGCTGTAAAGAATACCATTTTATCCCGTGACGAACGGCCTGAAATTACAATAAAAAAACCCATTCAGACCTTTGAGAAAGATGTGGCTGAACAATCTAAAATTGTGGTAGAAGAATTAGGCAATGCCGCTCCCTTAAATATTTTCAGCAGAAGAGAAATAAAAGAAGACATTGTTGAAAAAATGTCTAACATAACAAAAAAAGATAGCTTAACATCGGGTTTTTTAAATGATGAAGGATCGGCACCAATTGAAACAAACAAAACCGAAAAAGACAGCGATTTTGATGAATATAAGCTTCGCGTCGTAGGCGAAATTTTTAAAACCTACATAATAGTCGAATATGAAGATACAGTATATTTTATAGATAAACATGCGGCTCATGAGAGAATAATTTTTAATTCATTAAACGAAAACATAAACGAACAGCTTTTGTTAACCCCGTTTGTTATGCAGCTTGAACCGGAACTTTACAGTGAAGTGCTCTTGAATTTGGATTTTTTAAGTAAATTCGGTTTTTCTTTAGAGGATTATGGTTCAAGATCTATTGCCGTAAGGGGTGTGCCTTCGGTTATTACCCATGATTTTTCATCGGTAATCATTGAAATTGCGGAAAAGCTTAAAAATCATAAACTGCCTATTACCGAAAAAGAGGAAAGCGTGCTGCACTCGGTTTCGTGCAAAGCCGCAATAAAAGCAGGGGATAATACCACTTTTAACGAAATGGTTGAAATTGCAAAAAAAGTTTTGAGTGACAAAGATGTTATGTATTGTCCTCACGGAAGAACCGTAGCTTTAAAAATGTCAAAATACGAGATTGAAAAAAACTTCGGTCGTAAACAGTAATGAAAAAAATTAAAACGATTTTTATTGTCGGCCCTACGGCATCAGGCAAAACGGGACTTGGTATAAAACTGGCCAGATCCTTTAATGGTGAAGTAATTTCGGCAGACTCAATGCAAATTTACAAAGGTATTGAAATAGCATCTGCTGCTCCGAGCATTGCTGAACGCGAGGGAATTGTGCATCATTTGATTTCCATTAGAGAAAAAAACCGGCAGTATTCCGTATGCGATTTTGTTAACGATGCAAATGAAATTTTAAAAGATATTATCAGTAGAAATAAAGTTCCTTTTTGCGTAGGAGGTACCGGACTATATATCGATTCTTTTAGTCAAAATATTGATTTTGGTGAATCGACAAAAAACGAAATTGTCACTAAGCTACAGTCTCGTTTTATCAATGACGGAATCGAACCATTGTTAAAAGAATTAGAAACGGTCGATTATGCATCGTTTTTAAAGCTGAATAAAAATGACACAAAACGTATTATTCATGCTCTTGCAGTTTATTATTCTACCGGTCGTACAATAACAGAGCGAAATATTTTATCAAAAAACAGCGAAAAAAATATTGATCCGCTTTTTATTGGCCTGACTTTTTTTGATAGAGAAAATCTTTACCGGCGTATTAACGATAGAGTTGACTTGATGATTAAAAACGGTCTATTAGAAGAAGCAAAGGCTTCTTATGAATTAAAAGATAATAAAGCGGCGGCATTCGCTATTGGCCATAAAGAGTTTTTTCCGTTTTTTAACGGCGAAATTTCGCTTGAACAAGCAATTGATAATTTAAAACAAAAAACCCGTAATTATGCTAAACGCCAACTTACATGGTTTAGAAAAAACAAACAGATTAATTGGATTTATGCAGATAAATGCGTTCCGTACGACAGTGCTTTTGAGCTCTGCCGGCAATTTTTAGAAAGAAAGTGATTTTTTGAAGGGCGGCAAATTTTTTAGAATAATTTTAATTTTATTGCTTGGTATATTTGTTGTATATCAGGTTTTTGCCGCGTTTTATCACCCTTTTACAACCGTATCTGCAATTTATTATGAGACAAATTCCGGCATAGATGCAGAAGCTTTTTTAGTAAGAAATGAAAACGTTATAACCAATAGTGACGCAGGTGTTAAATGCTTTTCTGTCGAGGATGGCGAGCGCGTCTCAAAAGGCGGGAAAATTGCCGATGTTTATCCTTCGCAAGCAGTATCTAACGTTTACTCTCAAATTAACGAATTGAAAAAAAAGCTTGATTCATTGCAAAAAATTAAACTTTATAATGATGGCGGCACAGACGTCAAAACCGTAAGCGAAAAAATCTTAAATAAAATTTCCGAGTATTCGGTTGCATGCGCTAACGGAAAATTTGATCAAGCCGACACTTTGCAAACCGAGCTTTTAACTCTTATAAGCTCTAAGCAGAGTATTATTGGCAGAGGCAACAGTATTGACAGCATGATTTCTTCGGTTGAAGCTGAGCTTGCGACACTTAAATCTACGGTAGAAGAAGGATCTAAGGTTATTAGCTCTACAATGTCAGGCTACTTTGTAAGCAAGGTGGACGGTTATGAGCAGGTAATAACACCTGAAAATGTTTTAGAGCTTAGTCCGGAAGAACTTGAGAATATTGCACCGATAGAACCTGCAAAAAATGTTGTGTGTAAAATAGTTTCAGATTATACATGGTATTTTGCGGCGCTTATAAGCAACGATAATGCGTTAAAATTAAAAGAGGGCAGCAACTATAAAGTTTTTACTAATCAGAAAGACAACAAAGCTTTAAACGCTACACTTGAAACGATTAATACTTCTGAAAAATCCGATAAAACCGCTGTTGTTTTTTCTTGCAGCGTTACAGACGGCGTATTTTCAACTATTAGGAATATGCCCATAACCATTGTTTTGGATAGCTGCAAAGGCATTAAAATTCCAAATCGTGCTATACGGACCGTTAACGATGAAATAGGCGTATATGTGGTTTCCGCAGGTGTGATAAAATTTAAAAAAATAGATATTATAAAAACCTTTGATACTTTTACGGTCTGCAAAATGGATGAAGACGGCGATGCTAACAGGTTAAGATTATACGATGAAGTAGTTGAAAAAGGAAAGAGTCTTTACGATGGAAAAACAGTTAATTAAGAAAAATTTTGAAGAAATATCATCAAATATAAAAAAAGCCGCCGGAGAAAAAAATGTGATTTTTTTGGCGGCAACTAAAACTGTCCCTGCCGAAGATATCAATTATGCTATTGACCTCGGCCTTAATTATGTCGGTGAAAATCGAGTGCAAGAGTTTTTGTCAAAAAATGATGATATAAATCCCTTGGCGCACCGCCATTTTATTGGCCACTTACAAACAAATAAAGTTAAAGATATAGTAGGAAAAGTTGAACTGATTCATTCGGTTCACAGTATTAAGCTTGCGAATGCAATAGGAAAAGAATCGGTAAAAAGGTCTATAGTATCAGATATTTTGCTTGAAGTTAATATCGGACACGAAGAGAGCAAGTCCGGGTTTTTAGAAAACGAACTTCTACATGCTATTGAGGAAATTTCAAAAATTGACGGTATAAGAATACAAGGCTTAATGGCCATACCGCCGATATGCTCCGATCCGTCCGAAAACAGAAAATATTTTTCAAAAATGTATAAGCTTTTTATTGACATTAGAGATAAAAAAATAGATAATAGTAATATGGTATATCTTTCGATGGGCATGTCTGATGATTATATTACGGCCATCGAAGAAGGCGCTAATATTGTAAGAATCGGAACGGCGCTTTTTGGTCATAGAAATTATAATATTTAAAGGCTTTAGCCGGAAAGGAACTTTCTTATGGGCATGATGGACAAAATCAAACAAATGGTAAAACTACCGTTAGAGGACGAATACGATGAAGAAACTTTAGACGAGGTTTCTCAAGATTCTGTTTTTTCCTCTAAAAAGCAGAGCGAGGAAGAACCTAAAAAAAATGAGGGCGGTATTTTTGGTATAAAAGCTCAAAAATCCACAACCGGTGTAAAAACCGGTTCACAAATTCAGGTTGTTTTGGTAAAACCCAGTCGTTTCGAGGATGCTCCTTCAATTGCTGACCACCTAAACGAGCACAAAACAGTTGTATTAAATCTTGAAAATGCCAACAGAGAGATTTCAAGAAGACTTATTGATTTTTTAAGCGGCACGGCATATGCTCAGGGTGGCAATATAAAAAAAGTTGCGCACAGCACATACATAATTACGCCCGATAATGTTGACGTATTAGGTGATTTGATTTTAGACGACGTAGAAAACTCGATGTACCTTGGCTAAAGTTAACGAACAAGAACTGTTAAAAAGCAGAATAATTGATTCTTGTGTCTTGGTAAATAACAAACAAATACCTAAGTTTATCGGGTTTTTATCGGAAGAAGAAGTGCTTTTTGCAAACAAAGTACTGTTAAATCAAGGCGCAAATTATGCTTTTTTCTCGGGCACAAATAACGGGATGCGAAAGTACCTCGGCATTTTCCCGGACGGAAATTTTGATTACTCGATTTTTCCGATATCTGCTTTAAAAGTTGAATATAGTCAAAAGTTTAATCTTAAACACAGTGACTTTTTAGGCGCTCTTATGGCATTGAATCTTACGCGGTCCAGTTTTGGCGACTTTATCGTTTTATCGGGTGAAGCGTATTTAGTTGTGGCTGATTCTGTTAAAGAAATAATTAAAGATGAGCTGCATAAAGTAGGCAGAGTGGGCGTAAAAGTTACGGAATGTGATTTTTCATTTATACCTTATACCGAACAGTGTTTTGACGAGCTTAGGGTTACGGTATCTTCATTGCGAATTGATTGTGTGGTTTCTGCTTTGTGCGGAATCTCTCGTGAAAAGGCGTTAGGCAAAATAAAAGAAGGATCAGTTAAATTAAACGCTGAAGTAATAGTTAAGCCCGATAAAGGGGTTTTAGAGAATTCAATAATTACTGTTAGAGGTTACGGTAAGTATAAATTATCTGATAGTTCTGCAATGACAAAAAAAGGTAAAACAGTATTAAAGGTTTTAAAATACAAATAGGGGGAAATGGCAATGATTTCAGTTGAACAAATTAGAGAAATTGATTTTACTACATCGATGAGTGGTTACAAAAAATCAGAGGTTGATGATTTTTTAGACGAATTAGCAGAGGATTATGAAAAGCTAATTAAACAAAATCAACAATTAAACGCTAAAATTCAAACGCTAAACAGTGAAAATACAGCCGAGCCTAAAAAAGAGGTTCATGAAGAAAAACCTGTAAGCAATAACGTTCAAGAAGTTCACGGAATTTTGGAAACCGCTCAGCGCTTTTCCGATCAGCTTATTTCTGAAGCAAAAGAAAAAGCCGAGCAAATTATTACCGAAGCCACATTAAAGGCTAAAGAGCTTGAGGCAAAAATTGCCAATGATAAGGAACATCACGAAGAGATTATGGCCGAGCTTAAAATGAAAGCCGAAGCCAGCATTTCGGAAAAACTTAAAGACGCAGTTGACAAATCTGAAAATATTCTTGCCGCCGCAAAACAAAGTGTGGCAGATGAAAAACAGGTTTACGATAATCTGCGCATAGAAGCCAGCAACTTTAAATCTAAACTTTTAGATAGTTATAAAAAACAACTTGAGCTTTTAAACGAGCTTCCGGTTGAAATTCCGTTTAAGGAAAAAATTGAGATTGCCGATGAAGAATCAACTTCAGAAGAAATTGAAGAATAATTAAATAGCCTCAAAGGCTTTTATTAATGCAACCATAAGGAGAATAGTAATGCATCAGGATTATAACGAGACTTTAAATCTTCCAAAAACCGAATTCCCCATGCGCGCTGGACTTCCGGAGCGCGAGCCGGAAACTTTAAAGTCGTGGCAGGAAAATAATTTATATAACAAACTTATGAAGCATAATGAAGGCAAACCTTTATATGTTTTGCACGATGGTCCTCCGTACGCTAACGGTATTATTCATCTTGGTACTGCTTTAAATAAAAGTCTTAAGGATTTTGTTTTAAGATATAAAAACATGACCGGCTTTAAAGCACCTTATGTTCCCGGTTTTGATACGCATGGGCTTCCAACTGAATTAAAAGCAAGAGCAAAAGCCGGAATGAAAAACAGCGAGACCGTATCTCCCTTGGAAATACGCAAAATTTGCCGTGAATTTGCTACGGGATTTGTAAAAAGCCAGCGTGAACAGTTTGAGCGCCTTGGCGTTTTGGGCGATTGGGATCATCCTTATTTAACGCTTACAAACGACTATGTTGCAAGGCAGATCGAAGTTTTTGGCGAAATGGCCGATAAAGGATACATATATAAAGGCTTAAAGCCGGTATATTGGTGCCCTGAATGTCAGACGGCGCTTGCCGAAGCGGAAATTGAGTATTCTGATGATACCTGTTATTCTATTTACGTAAAATTCCTTGTAAGCAAAGACAATGGCACTTTGCAAAAACATAATATTGATATTTCTAAAACATACTTTGTTATTTGGACTACAACGACCTGGACTTTACCTGCAAATGTTGCAATTTGCTTAGGTCCGAAATTTAATTATGCAGTTGTAAAAACCGGCGACGAATACCTGATTATGGCAGAAGAGCTTGCAGCTTCTGCGATGGAAGCTGCCGGAATTTCTGATTATGAAATTATTGATACTATTCCCGGTAAAGAATTTGAATTAATTACAGTAAAACATCCGTTTTTAGATAGAGAATCACTTGTTATTTTAGGCGACCACGTAACGCTTGAAAGCGGTACCGGTTGCGTACATACAGCTCCCGGTCATGGTCTTGAAGACTTTGAAGTTTGTCAAAACTACAAGCAAATACCTATGGTTGTGCCGGTGGATAATAAAGGATATTTAACCGATGAAGCTGGCGAGTTCGCAGGGCTTCACATTGATAAAGCAGGCGGCCCTATAGCCAAAAAACTTGAAAGTACAAATAATTTGTTTGCCATTAAAAAAATGAGTCACCAGTACCCACACTGCTGGAGATGCAAAAATCCGGTTCTTTTCCGAGCAACCGAGCAGTGGTTCTGTTCCATTTCTGATTTTTCCAATAAGGCCGAGGAAGAAATAAAAAAGGTTGAATGGATACCTTCGTGGGGCGAAGATAGAATTACCGGCATGATAAAAGATAGAAGCGACTGGTGCATTTCCCGTCAAAGAACATGGGGCGTACCTATCCCGATTTTCTATTGTACTGATTGCGGAAAAGAAATAATTTCCAATGAAACAATAAAATACTTAGCAAATATTTTTAGGGAGCATGGACCGGACGTTTGGTACGAATGGGATGCAAATAAGCTAATGCCTGAAGGTACTTGTTGCCCTCATTGCGGCGGCACACATTTTAAAAAAGAAACCGATATAATGGATGTTTGGTTTGATTCAGGCTCTTCTCATGCGGCAGTATTAGATCAGCGTGATGAGCTTAGATCTCCTGCGGACCTATATTTAGAGGGCGCCGACCAGTATCGCGGATGGTTCCAGTCTTCACTTTTAACATCTGTTGCAACTAAGGGTGTAGCACCATATAAAACTGTTGTAACTCACGGATGGGTTGTAGACGGTGAAGGCAAAAAAATGTCAAAATCGCTCGGTAACACTATAATACCCGATGATATTGTAAATCAGTTTGGCGCTGATATTTTAAGGCTTTGGGTAGCGTCCAGCGATTATCATGCAGATATTCGCATATCTAAGGAAATATTAAAACAACTTAGCGAAGTATATAGAAAAATAAGAAATACCGCAAGGTTTATTCTTGGTTGTATTCCGGATTTTGACCCGGATAAAGATAGTGTAAGCTATAACGACCTCGAAGCTATTGATCATTTTGCACTGCTTCGTTTAAACCACCTTGTTAAAACCTGCCGAGAAGCATACGATAAATTTGAATATCATATTGTTTTTCACGCAATACATAATTTCTGCGTTATTGACATGTCTAATTTTTATCTGGATGTAATTAAAGACAGATTGTATGTCGAAAAGGCTGACAGCTTAAAGCGCAGAGCCGCTCAGACCACAATTTATAAAATAATTGATACCTTAACAAGGCTTATTGCACCGATTCTTGCTTTTACATCGGAAGAAATTTGGAGCTTTATGCCGCATTCGGCTTCGCATAACGCTGAAAGCGTGCTGTTTAACAACATGCCTGAATTTGTCGAAGATTATGATAATAATGTCCTTGAAACTCATTTTGAAAAGATCCACGCTGTAAAAAACGATGTTAAAAAAGCGCTTGAGCTTGCCCGTTCATCAAAAATAATCGGCGCATCTTTAGATGCGGAAATTAAAATTTTTGCCCAAGGCGAGCTGTATGATTTTTTAATAAACGAAAAGTCGCTTAAAGACTTGTTTATCGTATCCAAAGTTGAGATAATCGAAGGCGAAGGCGGTGAGTTTAAAGGTGAAGGCTTTGGTATTACCGTTTCTGCGTCACAAAACGCTAAATGTGCAAGATGCTGGAGCCATAGTGAAACCGTAGGCTCAGATGCTTTGCATCCGGATGTTTGTTCGAGATGCGCAAAGGTTTTAGGAGAGTAAAATTATGTTTTATGTTTTAGCTTTTATCGTTTGTGCTTTAATCGTTACTGTCGATCAGCTTACTAAAATTTTTGTTGCAACACATTTTACTTTAGGAGTCGGCACAACGCCTGTTATTAAAGGCTTGTTTAATTGTGTATATGTAACAAACGAAGGCGGCGCATGGGGATTTTTAAAGGATTATACATGGATTCTTATTGCTGTGACAATTGTTGCTATGGTCGTTTGCTTTACATTGCTTGTTAAAAACGGAATGCGCAGCAAACTAATGTCTTTTGGATTGGTATTTATTTTGGCAGGGGGACTCAGCAATTTAATAGACCGTATTTTCCGCGGCCGTGTAATTGATTTTATTCAATTTGACTTTTGGAGAAGTTTCCCGATTTTTAATATTGCCGACATATTTGTATGTTTAGGCACATTTATAATCATTGTTTGTTTTTTAATTGATATTGTTTCCGACCATAAAGCTAAAAAAGAGCTTGAGCTTTTAAACGAAGAACCGAAGCTTAATGCTGAAATACAAGAGCAAAACAATGAAGATAATTAAGCTTTGCTATAATGAGAATTCACCCAAAAGGGTGGATTCCTTTATTGCGTCAAGCACCGAAATCAGCCGTTCAAAAGCTGCAGAGTTGATAAACGACGGTATGGTATTAATTAACGGTAAAATGGCCGCAAAGAGCAAGCAACTAAGTTTTGGCGATGAATTGACAGTTAATATCCCGGAATTAGCAGAACCTGATTTAGTGCCGGTAGACATTCCGCTTGATATTTATTACGAAGACGACGATCTTTTAGTTGTAAACAAGCCAAAAGGGATGGTGGTTCATCCGGCTCCCGGGCATAAAGATGATACTTTGTGTAACGCTCTTATGGCACACTGCAAGGGTAATTTGTCCGGAATAAACGGTGTTATGCGACCCGGTATTGTACATAGATTGGACAAGGATACAAGCGGACTTTTAATTGTTGCAAAAAATGATTTTTCACATAAAAATCTTGCTTCTCAAATTAAAGAACATTCTTTTACGCGTGAATATGAAGCAGTCTGCTGCGGCGTTTTCAAAGAGGATAGCGGCGTAATCGAGCAGCCAATAGGTCGTCACCCTGTAAAACGCAAGCAAATGGCCGTAACGGATAAAAACTCCCGCTATGCTAAAACAGAATATTTTGTTATAAATAGATTTAATCACTTTACACATGTGAAATTTAAACTGTACACCGGCAGAACTCACCAAATAAGAGTACACAGCGCTTATATTGGCCATCCGGTTGCGGGGGACACGGTATACGGGCATTCAAAAAGAGATTTAAAGCTTGATGGGCAGTGCTTGCACGCGAGAAAAATCGGATTTATTCATCCAAGGACTAAGGAATATTTGGAATTTACCAGTGAATTGCCCGATTATTTTAAAAACTTTTTATTAAGGTGTGAAAATCTTTAATGGGGATATTTGATAATTGTTTGTTAATTTCCGATATTGACGGAACACTGCTTGAGGATGGCATAATACCGGAAAGCAACATAAAAGCCATAAACGAGTTTAAAAAAGAAGGCGGTCTTTTTACGGTCGCTACAGGCAGAGGAGTTCCCGCAATACGGGATATATATGACAAAGTTGGGTTTAATGCGCCGGCCATTACTGATCAAGGAAGCGTTGTTTACGATTTTTCTTCAGATAAATTGTTGTTTAGCAAATATTTAAGCGAATCCAGTAAACAAACGGCAATAGAACTTATAAATCACAATGAAAATATTGGTATTGCCATTTTTTCTGATGCAAACTTTTATATTGTTCGTGAAAACAAAGGAATAATTTATTATGCTAACTACGAACATATGGAACAAAAGGCATTGACTCTTAGTGAAGCTTTAAAACTTAATTGGAATAAATTAGTTTTTATGACCGAATCTCAAGCTGACTATGACGATATAAAACTATTTTACGAAACCATTATTAATCCCGAAATAAAATTTGTTCATACAATGAGTTATGAAAGAAATTATCGATGTTTGGAATTATATGCCGGTAATATTAATAAAGGAGTAGGCATTGATTTTTTAAAGTCAGTTTATAATAAAGAGATTTTTGCAATAGGCGATATGTTTATTGATAATGAACTGATAGCGGCTTCTAAATACGGCGCGGCTACAAAGGGTGCCAAAGATGAAGTTAAAAAACTTGCAAAATATATAACCTGCGATGTACGTGAAGGCGCAGTTGCGGATTATATTAGATATATTAAATCTATTTTGAGAGGAAGTTAATTTATGGATCATATATCCAAAAAAGATTTACAGATCACTGCTTGCAAAATAAGAATGGGGATTATCGAAGCGGTCCATGCTGCAAAATCCGGTCATCCGGGAGGCTCGTTATCCAGTGCTGACATTTTAACGTATTTGTATTTTAAGCACATGAATATCGATCCGAAAAACCCAAATAAGGAAGATAGGGACCGTTTTGTTTTGTCTAAGGGGCACATTGCTCCGGGCCTTTACTCAACACTTGCATATCGCGGATTTTTCCCGGTTGAAGAGCTTAAAAATTTGCGCAAAATCGGCTCTTTCTTGCAGGGACATCCCGATAAAAAAGGAACCCCCGGCGTTGATATGTCTTCCGGAAGTTTAGGACAGGGTATTTCCTGCGCCACCGGCATGGCTTTATCCGCAAAGCATTTTAACAATAGTTTTAATGTTTACGCTATACTTGGCGATGGTGAATGCGAGGAAGGTCAGGTTTGGGAAGCTGCTATGTTTGCCGCTAATAAAAAATTAGACAATCTTGTAGCTGTTGTAGACTTAAACGGCCTTCAAATTGACGGAAGCCTTGAAGAGGTTAATTCTCCTTTGCCGCTCGATAAAAAGTTTGAAGCTTTTAACTGGAATGTAATTACTATTGACGGCCACAATTTTGACGAAATCGAAGAAGCATTCAAAAAAGCCGCAGTTAAAAACGGCAAGCCTACAGTCATTATTGCAAAAACCGTAAAAGGAAAAGGTGTTTCCTTTATGGAAAATCAGGTAGGCTGGCATGGTTCTGCGCCTAACGACGAACAGTACGAACAAGCCATGTCCGAATTAAAAGCTTCTTTAGAAGAGCTTACTAAATAAAAGGAGTAAAGGAAAATGTCTGATACAGTAAAAATTGCTACACGCGAAAGTTACGGCAATGCTTTAAAAGCTTTAGCAGAAAAGCATGACGATTTTATAGTTCTTGATGCAGACCTTGCCGCGGCCACAAAAACAGGCACATTTAAAAAAGCATTCCCCGAAAGATTTTACGATTGCGGTATAGCCGAGCAAAACATGGTAAGTATCGCCGCAGGTATTGCTACTACCGGTAAAAAAGTTTTTTGCTCTTCTTTTGCTATGTTTGCCGCAGGTAGAGCTTACGAGCAGGTTAGAAATTCCATTGGGTATCCTCATTTACATGTAGTTATCGGCGCTACACACGCAGGTATTTCAGTAGGCGAAGACGGTGCTACTCACCAGTGCAACGAAGATATTGCATTAATGAGAACTATTCCCGGTATGACGGTTATTAATCCTTGTGATGATATTGAGGCGAAAGCGGCGGTAGAAGCGGCTTATAACCTTGACGGACCGGTATATATTAGATTTGGACGCTTAGCGACACCCGTAATTTTTGATGAAAATTATAAGTTTGAAGTGGGTAAGGGTGTAACATTAAAAGACGGCAATGACATTACAATTATTGCTACAGGATTATTGGTAAACGAAGCATTAATAGCCGCTGATGCTCTTAAAAACGAGGGGATTAATGCAAGGGTTATTAATATGGCAACTATTAAGCCGATTGATAGAGATATTGTAATTAAAGCCGCAAAAGAAACAAAAGCTATAGTTACTGCCGAAGAGCACTCAATTATCGGAGGACTCGGCTCTGCTGTTAGTGAAGTAGTATCCGAAGAATACCCGGTAATCGTTAAAAAGATCGGCATAAACGACCGCTTTGGATTTAGCGGACCTGCTAACGACCTTTTGGACAAATTCGGACTTCGCGCTAAAGACATAGTAGAAGCTTGTAAACAAATAAAAAAATAAAAATAAGAGGGTTTATACCCTCTTATTTTTTTGCCACATAAGCAAAATCTAAATATCCGTTTTCAGGATTTAGTTTTGGCACTTCGTATTTACCTAAGTATCCAAAAACTGTCGCCGTGTATTCTAACGGTATTACGGTATATTCTGAATTTAAAATAGATAAAACTTTATTAACTTCGGCTGTTGTTGGGTGATCAGACAGTGCTTTGCAAGCGCTATCATAATTTGCGTTATTAATACTGTACGCTCCGCCTGTTGTAAAATTGCTTAAAAAGTCTTTAATACTATTGTTTTTTGCAGTAAACGGTAAAATAGCCATGTAATATTTATTATTCGAAATATCGGTGTAAATATTGGAAACACCTTCGGTTTCCTCAATGTTTACATAACCGTTTACGGTTTGTTGCAGAGTTTCTGCAATGGTTGCGGCTAAGACCTTAATATTGTCGTCTTTTTTATATTTTATCGTCATGCCGGAAAGCGATTTGTTTTTATACTTTTTAAGCGCTTCTTTATATAGCTCGGCCGCATAATTAGGATTATATTCCAAAGATTTTTCTAATAAATCATAGTTTTCCTGCAAATATAACGGCAAAATATTATCAGCCGTTTTAAACGAATAAGGCAAATTGTTGCTTATTAAATTCCTGTGTATAGAAGAAGCAACCGCCATGCGCATATATGGACTTTCCAAAATGCCTCTTTTGTTCAACACTAAACAATGCGTAGTGTCGTAATTTGCTTGTATATTTATGTTTTCGTCGGTATTATAAGCAAGGGTATAATTTAAAAACCCAAAATCAATTATTCCTTTTGAAAGCCTGGTTTCGCGATTTTCACTTGTATCTACCGTAAATACTACCGCACTGACATTAACACTGCTTTTATCATGTTCGGGATTAATCGTTATTCTAAGTGAAAAATTGCTTTCTTTTTCCCACTTTTTTAGCTTGAAAACGCCATTGCATAATACTTTATCTAAATTAAGCCCGTATTTGCCTTTTGCGGCATTAAAAAACTCGTTACTGCATGGCATAAAAACAGGATATGTTAGTTTTTCTAAAAACGCATCATCCGGATTTTTTAAAGTGATTATAAAGTGGGTTTCATCGGTGGCTTTATATGAAGCTATATTGTTTAGCATATATGCTAATGGTGCTTCTGTTACAGGGTTTTTAGCTCTTTTAAAAGCAAATTCAAAATCTTTAGCAGTTAATTTTTCACCGCTGCTCCATTTTAAGTCGGGTTTTAGGGTGAAAGTATAAGTTTTATTGTCGGCCGAAACGGTATATTCTCGAGCGGCGCCGGTAATAATGCTGCCGTCAGGTCCTTCTTTCATTAATCCTTCGTAAATATTTCGCACAATTAGTTTTTCCGATGTACTGCTTACAAGCTGAGGATCTAATGTCTGCGGCTTTTCGTCAAGCTCCATAAAGACCACCAAACTGTCGTTATGGTGGCATCCGCAAAATAAAGTCAGCAAAAAAGATAAAGATAATATTGTAACAATCAGTCTTTTCATCTAATCACCAAATATATTATATAATAAAATCCAGTTAATTTAAAGTATTTTTATTAAAAAAACATCTGTCAAGAAAAAAACTTGACAGATAAACAGATTTGTGATATTATATTAAGGCTTTAACCGAGAGGTAATAATATGTCAAAAGATTTAAAAGTTGCAGAATTGCTTGATACATATGGCAGTATTTTAAATGATAAACAGCGGCTTGCCATGGAGTATTATTATTACGAGGATTATTCATTGTCGGAAATTTCCCAAAACGTTGGCGTCTCAAGACAGGGAATTAATGATTTAATTAAGCGCTCGAAGGCAATGCTATATTCTTGCGAAGAAAATCTTGGTATAATAAAAAGAAGACAAAACTGTTTAAAAAAACTGCAAGAAATAAAAAACAATTTTGATAATCCGAAATTATTAAAACAAATTCAAGAATTGGAAAACTATTTAAAGGAGATATAACATGGCTTTTGAAAATCTTGCCGATAAACTCGCCGCAGCCTTTAAAAAGCTGCGCAATAAAGGCAAGCTTACCGAGCAGGATGTAAAAACCGCAATGCGCGAAGTGCGTTTGGCTTTGCTTGAGGCTGATGTTAATTATAAGGTAGCGAAGGATTTTACCAACACTGTAACCGAAAAGTGTATCGGTGAAAAGGTGATGGATAGCCTAACATCATCGCAGATGGTTATAAAAATTGTCCGCGATGAACTTACGAATCTTATGGGCGGCGAAAAAGCGAGACTTAAAACCGCCAACAGAATTCCGACAGTAATAATGATGTGCGGACTCCAAGGCTCAGGTAAAACCACTCACTGCGCTAAACTTGCTAAAAAATTGATTGCTGAAGGGCATAGACCATTACTTGTAGCGTGTGATATTTATCGCCCTGCTGCTATTGAACAGCTAAAGGTAGTCGGTGAAAAGGCAGGAGCACCCGTTTTTGAAATGGGTACTGAAAAGCCCGAAAAAATTGCCGCGGCCGCAGTAAAGCATGCGCGCGATTACGGTAACGATTATGTAATTTTAGATACTGCCGGCCGTCTTCATATAGACGAAGAACTGATGGCGGAGCTTCAGCGGATTACAAAAACTGTGGAAGTAAACAATGTAATTCTTGTTGTTGATTCTATGGTGGGTCAAGATTCTGTTAATATCGCTAAAGCATTCAATGACTTGCTTGAAATTGACGGCGTTATTTTAACCAAGCTTGATGGTGACACCCGCGGCGGCGCGACACTTTCAATTAAAGCTGTAACGGGTAAACCTATTTTATATGTCGGCGTGGGCGAAAAACTTGACGATTTGGATGAATTCCATCCGGATAGAATGGCTTCCCGAATTCTCGGTATGGGGGATGTATTATCGCTTATCGAAAAAGCCGAGACCGAGCTTGACGAAAAGCAGGCTGAAATCACAGCAAAAAGACTTGCTGAAAACAAGTTTGATATGAACGATCTTTTAGAGCAGTTTCAAAGTATTAAAAAGCTTGGCTCAATAAAAAGTATATTGTCGATGATGCCGGGAGTGGCTGGAAAAATCAACGAAAATGATATTGACGAACGCCAGTTCGATCGCACGGCGGCAATCATAAAGTCTATGACAAAAGAAGAACGTGAAAAGCCACAAATACTTGCCGCTTCCCGCAAAAGAAGAATAGCGGCAGGTGCAGGTGTCAAGGTTGAAGACGTTAACCGCCTGTTAAAACAGTACGAGCAAATGAAAACCATGTTTAAAGGCTTTACAGGTAAAGGCAAAAAAAGAAAGCCGCGTTTTAACATGAACGGTTTTCCCGGCGGCATGGGCGGCTTTCCCGGATTTTAGTCAAATAAAGATTTAGTCTTTTTTGAATATATATTTTAGGAGGTGTAAGTATGGCAGTAAAAATTCGACTTCGCAGAATGGGAGCAAAAAAGAGTCCTTTTTATCGCATAGTTGTGGCTGACGCGCGTTTCCCGCGTGATGGCAGATTTATAGAGGAGCTTGGATATTATAATCCCAACAAAGATCCGGCCGAAGTAAAAATTGACGGTGAAAAAGCAAAAGATTGGATCGGCAAAGGCGCACAGCCTACCGATACTGTAAAAGCAATACTCAAAAAGAATGGAGTTCTGTAAAATGGAAGAATTATTAATTGCAATGGCTTCAGGACTTGTTGAAAATCCCGAAGAAGTAAAAGTAAGCGTTGACGATGTTAATGAAGAAGGCATAATTGTTTATCATCTGCACGTAGCAGAAAATGATATGGGCAGAGTTATCGGCAAACAGGGCAGAATTGCAAAAGCAATCCGTACTGTTATGCGTTCGGCTGCAAACCGTAACGATCAAAAAGTTATGGTTGAGATCGACTAATTTTTATTGCGCCGTTTTAAAAGCGGCGCATTTTTAAAACTATGAACAAATTTTTAAAATGCGGTAAAATAGTCGGAGTTCACGGTGTTCGCGGCATGGTGCGTGTTTTACCATGGGCGGATAGCCCGGATTTTTTGTGCTCTTTTACTTGCTTTTATCTTGATGAAAATGGCGCAAAACGGTTAAATGTTGTATCATCAAAAACACATAAAAACATTGCTCTAATACAATTTGATGGGATAAGCAGCGTTGAGCAAGCAGAAACAATACGGAACAGAGTTTTATACATTGATCGTAACGATTGTTTGCTTGAAGAGGGAGCATATTTTATTGAAGATCTTATAGGACTTCCGGTTTATGATGCTAACACAGGTGAATTGCTTGGCGTTTTTTCAGAAGTATCTAAAACGGGTTCTAATGATGTTTGGCATATTAAGCGCGGTGACCACGAGTTTTTGGTTCCTAAAATAGACGATATTTGTGCAGACGTTGACCTAATTAAAGGTGAAATTAAAATAGTGCCGTTAAAGGGGATATTCTCAGATGAAGATTGATGTCTTAACATTATTTCCCGAAATGCTTGATACTGTTTTTAACAGCAGTATCCTTGGCCGTGCGCAAAATGCAGGATTGATTGATATTAATTGTATCAACATCAGAGATTTTGCCTTTAATAAACATAAAAAGGTGGACGATACCCCTTACGGCGGCGGCAGGGGCATGGTTATGGAACCGGAACCAATTTATCAAGCATTTTTATCCTGCATAAAAGACGGTAAAAAACCAAAAACCATTTACATGTCGCCAAAAGGCACCACATTTAATCAGAAAAAAGCAAAAGAGCTTTCAAAAGAAGAACACCTGATATTCCTTTGCGGTCATTATGAGGGTGTTGATCAACGTGTAATTGATGAAATTGTTGATGAAGAGCTGTCTGTTGGAGACTATGTTTTAACGGGCGGTGAACTTGCCGCGGCAGTTGTAATTGATGCAGTTGCACGTATGATTGAAGGCGTACTATCAAACGAGGAATGTTTTATCGAAGAAAGCCATTATAATGGATTGCTGGAATATCCTCAATATACTAGGCCGTATGATTGGCACGGAAAAACAATACCGGATGTTTTAATTTCGGGCCACCACGAAAACATAGAAAAGTGGAGAAGAGAGCAATCCCTAAGTATAACTTTAAAACAGCGTCCGGATTTGTTGAAAAAAGCAGATTTATCAGAAAATGAAAAAGAATTTATAAAAAAACAGGGCTAATTTTTGCAACAATTTGCACAAAAAAATTAGCCTATGCATTACTCTGAATTATAAAAATGTGAGAAGTTTTTAGTTTTAAAGCAATGATTATTGAATAATTTAATGTTTGTGATATAATAATACTCGTAAGCTTAAAATCGATTTTTAAGGAGAACGTTTATATGTACACAAAAGACGTTACAGTTCAAAACCAGGGCGGCCTTCGAGCAAGACCAGCAACCTTTTTTATTCAAAAAGCAAATGAATTCAAATCGTCAATTTGGATAGAAAAGAATGAAAGACGCGTTAACGCAAAGAGTTTGCTTGGAGTTTTATCTTTAGGCATAATCGGCGGAACAAGTATTAGAATCAGTGCTGATGGTACAGATGAAAAGCCGGCTGTTGATGAATTGGTATCATTAATTAAAACAGGATTTATTGAATAAAAGCAGTACCGCCTAAGGGCGGTATTTTTATCAAAAAAATGCTTGCTTTTTATATATAATTATGATAGAATACTGTTGTTCAAAATCTGGGTGTGGCTCAGCTTGGTAGAGCGCTACCTTGGGGTGGTAGAGGCCGTGGGTTCAAATCCCGCCACTCAGACCAACGTCGTCGCGAATTTTTATTATTCGCGACGACGTTTTCTTTATAAATATAATAATATCGGTCAAAGCAAATCGAGGTTTCGGCTTGCTTTGACCGTTTTATGTGATTATCGCTCGAATATGCAAAACGATAAAAAAAGGTGAAAAATTGACCATATTATTATATGTGTGCTGCGAAAATGTTATACTATACCTAATCGCCTAAAATAGCAAAACCAAAAATGACACCATATAATATCAAAAGCATTAGCGGAAATATAACATAAACAAACTTTGAGATTCTAAACCATTCAATTCTGTTTGGCGTCCTTTTTTTACTTCTGAATGTACTTTGCCAAAAACAATAAATATGTTGAAATCTAAATCGATATCCAATAAGCAAATACAGCGATAAAACTATACCGATAATTGAGCCAACGAAAGGATCTACACAAACAAATATAGCGGATAGAACTAAAAGAAAATCCGGAATATAAGATAAAACCAGTGTAAGCTTGACATTGTTTTTCAAAATATCACTTCCTGCAATTACCGAAATAATTATATCATTATATGATAAACAAATCAAGAAGTCTTGTTTATCATCATTGTAAAGATTAACAAACCCCTTTGGGGTGTTAATATACCGTCCTGACGGACTGATGATATACCATAGTTTCCGAAATGGATAAAAATACAAAATTGTAAAGAAGTGAAATCGTGCCTTGCAGCACTGTGATGATTTTGCCTGTAGTAAAAGTGATGAGATGTATTCCGCTTCTTTCACGTGCCGAAGGTATATCACCCGTTCCGGCAAGGAACGGATATCATTGAAGAAGCCTGATTTGGTAGACAAATCAGGCTTCTTACATGGCCCGCCCGAAGAGATTCGAACTCCCAATCTCCAGAATCGGAATCTGTTGCGTTATCCAGTTGCGCCACGGGCGGATTGCATTTATTTTAACACAAATATAATAAAAAGGCAACGAAGAATTATTATTTTGTCTTATATTGGTTCGCATATTCTCGCGGCGTAAGGCCTGTTGCCTTTTTAAATACGCGTGAAAAATAATAATCTGAGCTAAACCCACATAGTGACGCTATTTCTTTGATTTGTATGTTATTTTCCTGTAGATATGTTTGACTGAGTTCTATTCTTTTTTTTGTAATATATTTAATAGGGGAAGTACCGGTTCCTTGGTGAAAGTACCGACGTAATTGTGAAGTGCTTATATTAAATTGATTTGATAGCCCGTTAAGACTAAGAGTATCATCTGATAAATTTGCAGAAATATAGCTCAATACGTTTCTTATTATTGGGGATGAATTCTCTTTTTGATTAATAATGGAAAAATAGTCAGCTAAAATGCCGTAGATTTTTGAAAGACAGAATAATTTGCTTTCTGTCGTTCCTTCGTTCCAAAGTGCTGCCGCATCTTTAAAGCTTTTTAACGTTTGGTTTGGAGATTTAGGCTTAATTGAAGGTTGAAAATTACTGTTTAATAGAGGTACATCGGTTTTAAAATTTATAACATAAAACTTATTGGTTTTGCTGTTTTTTTTGCCGCAATAAGATAATCCCTCCGGCAAAAAAACCAGATCTCCCGCAGAAACTTTAAAATAACCGCGATTGCTCTCATAATTAATAGAACCTTCGAGGCAATATACAATTCCATTTATTTCTCTTGTAACCATGCTTGAAATACGCCATGCATCAGTACTTACATATAAAGCGGATATTACTTTAGTTATAATTAAATCCATATTTATTCACCTTCAAAATAATTATATATAAAATGATTGAAAAATGCAAGTTTTTAGATTGAAATATACTATTTTTTTTTTAATGTTCATACTATAATGATAATAAGAGAGGTGCAAAATCATGCTTTATAAATTTGCTGACCATAAATCTTCAATAGAAAGTGAATATGGTGAAACCTGGGATTCTTATTCGGCCTATAGTTTTAGTAAAGGTGAAAGCAAAGACGAACTAATAACCGGACTTAATGAAATAATGAATCTTGGTGATTCGTTTTATCTTTCCACCTGCAAAATGATTAATTATATTTTCAACCATGCTTCAATCATTGCTAAAGCTGATTCTTTATTTGCAGATAGAATTGCCGACTTTTCATTAATGGAACGCCACAGAGATGATAAAGCTGAAAGAATAATGAAAGAAAATCCATTTTCAAGGCAAGCAGAAGTGGATCTCATGCACCATAAATGTAAATATGTATTAGCAAATACCGATTTCGGCCATAATTCTATAGACTGGGAAAAGGTTTTTAAAATTGGCTTTATCGGTATGAAAAACGAATGTGAAGAAAAGCTAAAGAACAAAGATTTAAGCAATGACCAAAAGGATTTTTATGAAGGCTCGATTATAGCTTTAAACGGCGTTATGGATCTTTGCCGCAGATATGCAAATAAGGTTGGAACATGCGGCATCGCAAAATATATGCATGATAACTTTTTAGGTATCGCTTCAAGAGAACCGCGTAGTTTTGGCGAAGGTCTTCAGATGATTTTAACTGTATATTTTTCCTATACTTTCGGAGAAAGCACCTACATTAGAACCTTTGGAAAAATTGACGAACTTCTGTATCCTCTTTATTTAAACGACATAAAAAGAGGTTTTACCGAAGAAGAGCTTTTGGAAATATATAAGCATTTTCTATATAGGCTGGATTGTTTTAAATATCCGGCAAATCTTCCTATGGATTTAACCGGACTTACTAAAAATAACGAACTTAACCCGGTATCCATGCTTATTTTAAAAGCTCAAGAAGAGTTAAAATGCTCAAATGTTAAATATCATATTCTTTATAGCGAAAAAACCAAAGACGAATTTATTTATAAAATTTTAGACATGGTACGAAGCGGCAACAACAGCTTTGTTTTTGCAAATAAAGCCGTTATAGAAAGCGCACTTCGTAAAATCGGTATCAGCGCCGAAGACGCCGAACAGTGCGTACTTGGCGGGTGCTTTGAACCAATAGCTTCCGGCACCGAAAGCGGAGCTACTTGCGGAGTTATGCTTAATCTTGGCAAGGCTTTCGAATTATCTTTAAATGAAGGCATAGATATGCTTACAGGCGATAAAATCGGCCTTTCAACTAAAAAAGCCGAAGAGATTACGACATTCGATGAGTTTTTTGATATTTGTTTAAAACAGCTTAAATTTGCGATAGATTTTGGCATTGAAAATGAAGAATACTTTTTAAAAAATATTTATAAACAAGTTAAGGTTTCGCCTTTGTTTTCTTGCTCTGTTGCAGATTGTATTGAAAAAGGAATAGACGCTTATCACGGCGGTATAAGATATCTTAATATTTCCGTGGTACTGGCTTGCATTGCGACGTATGTTGACAGCATAGCCGCGATTAAACGCATTTGTTTTGACGAAAAGCGCTATACAGTTGCCGAAATGCGTGATATTTTAAAAAACAACTGGGAAGGGCACGAAGATCTAAGAATGGAGTGCCTTAATAACCACTATAAATTTGGCAATAACCTTGCAGAAGTTGATAATATCGCTAAGAAAGCTATTGAGTTTGCAGGTAAAAACATTAATGGCAAACCTAATGCGCTTGGCGGTGTGTACAGAATGGGTTGCTCCTCAATTACTTGGCGTAATTGGATGGGCGCTCATACCGCTGCAACACCTGACGGAAGAAAAAGCGGTACTCCGTTATCTAAAAACACTACTCCATCACCGGGACAGGACGAAAACGGCATAACTGCTGTACTTCTTTCTGCCGCTGCAATTGATCACACCCTAATTCCTGATGGCGATGTTGTTGACGCAATGATTCATCCGACTGCCGTAACCGGTGAAGAAGGACTTAAAATAATGCGTTCTTTAATTGACACATATTATAAGCTTGGCGGTATGTGTATTCAAATTAACTGCGTAGACGCCGAAACGCTTATTGCTGCACAGAAAAATCCGGAAGACTATAAAACACTTCAAGTCAGACTTTGCGGTTGGAATGAAATTTTTATTCATCTAAATAAATCTGAGCAAGACTTTTTGATTGCACAGGCGGGCGGAACGGTTTTATGTTAGCAAACATTACAGGTATTAAAAGATTTGCAATTCACGATGGTGACGGCATACGTTCAACCGTTTTTTTTAAAGGTTGTTCGCTAAATTGTATTTGGTGCCATAATCCTGAGAATATTAAGAGGGAAACAGAACTTGCATTTTTTAAAAACAACTGTGTTTTTTGCGGTGCCTGTATGCATGTTTGTGATTGCCATAAAGTTAGTAATAGTGAACATATTATAAATAAACAGAATTGCAAAAATCGCGGAAAATGCGTTAACGTGTGTAATCATAATGCGCTTGAGCTTTTTGGAAAGCTTGTATCTACTGACGATATTTGCAAAACATTATTCGAAGATAAACCGTTTTATGAAGTGTCGGACGGTGGTATAACATTATCAGGCGGTGAATGCCTTTTGCAACCGGAAGCTTCAGCAGAAATATTAAAAGCTTCAAAGCATAATGGCATTAATACCGCCGTAGATACTGCAGGATTTGTTCAAAAAGCCTCTATTGATGCTGTTTTGCCTTATACGGATATTTTTCTTTATGATATAAAAGCTATTGATGAAGACGTGCATATTAAGTGTACCGGTAGGTCAAATAAAATTATCTTAGACAACTTAAAATATATTGACAGCTTGAATAAATCAATTGAAATTCGTATTCCGTATGTTCCGGGATATAATTCCGACCAAATGGAAAAAATAGCAGCATTTATAAAACCGTTAAAAAATATTCGTTCGGTTAGGCTGTTAAAATATCATAAACTCTCGGGTAATAAGGCCGAGGCTATAGGGGATAATCGCAAATATCCCGAAAAGCTGCCAACTGATGAAGAAATATTAAAAGCTAAAGGTGTTTTAGAGCTTTCAAATAAAAAGATTGTTATATAAAAATAGTGCGGAATATTTTCCGCACTATTTTAATTATTTTGTTGTTTTCAACATTTACCTATGCTATAATAAATCGAAATTATTTTGCTTGAGGTGCGTACATGAAGAAGGTACTAATTAACGATAATTGGCGCTTAGTTACAAATTTTGCCGGTGAACTAAAAGCTACAGTTCCCGGTTGTTTGCACACCGATTTATTAAATAACGATGTAATAACAGATGTTTTTTGGCGCGATGATAATAAAAAATATCAGTATTTAGAAAATGAATTTGTTACTTATTATACATATTTTGATGCAGAAATAAATGTGCCGTGTACCCTTGTTTTTGAAGGTCTTGATACCTATGCAGAAGTGTTTTTAAACGGTACTAAAATAGGCTCATGTGAGGATATGTTTATTCCATATGAATTTGATGTTACAAATCTACTTAAAGAAAAGGACAACAAGCTTTCTGTTGAGTTTAGATCTCCAATAAAAGAGGTCGAAAATAAAGAACAACTTGAAGCCGCTTTTACTTGTGAGCGCCTTCATACCAGAAGAATTCAGTGTACATACGGTTGGGACTGGGTTGACCGTTATGTAACTATGGGTATTTATAAAAATGTGTATTTAAAATATACTCCTGATATGTATGTTGAAAATGTTTATGTAGCATGTGATAGTATTGATAATTTCAGCGCCGGGATTTATGTGGACATTGAGTTTAAAAATGCAAATCAAGGCGGCTTGGTGCATGTTGATATTTTAGATCCGGATAATAATGTTGTTGAATTTTGCGACTTTTACTCGAAAGAGGATCATGTAATACGCCATTTTGATATTGTTAATCCAAAACTATGGTATCCTAACGGTTACGGCGAGCATCCGCTGTATACGATTAAGGTTTGTGTTGCCGGCAACGAATTTTCCGATACTTTTGGTATTAGAACTATAAAACTAATGCAAATAAGCGATACGGAGAATTCTGATTATTACAATAAGGCTAAAAATTTACAGGCTAATCCGGTTGGTAAAGTTTATGATAAAAACGACCGGTATTCCGGCTTTCAATTAATTGTAAACGGGCGCCCTATTTTATGCCTTGGTGGTAACTGGGTTCCCTGCGAGCCGTTTCCTTCTGCCGAAACTAAGGAAAAAATAAGCACACTAATTTCCGAAGCCGTATCAATGAACGCAAACTTTTTAAGAGTTTGGGGCGGCGGAATTTTTGAAAGCGATGATTTTTACTACGAATGTGATAAAAACGGTATCATTGTTGTGCAAGACTTTTTAATGGCTTGCGGTCATTATCCTGAAAAAGAAGACTGGTTTATTAAAGCGCTTAATAAAGAAAGTGAATATGCCGTAAAAAAACTTCGCAATCATCCCTGCCTTGCTTGGTGGCACGGCGATAACGAGAATGCTCAAGAGGGCAGCGACCTTCAGGAAGACTACACCGGAAGAGATACTGCTTTTAAGGGAATTGCACCTAATGTTAACAAGTATGATAGATTCCGTCAGTTTTTGCCGTCCAGTCCATACGGCGGTAATTTAAACGCTTCAATAACAAGGGGAACAACTCATAACTCAAATTATATACTTGATACCTATGAGTATTTTTATAATGAAAAATGTGATAATTACAAAGAGTTTTTGGAAATGTATCTTGCCAGGTTTATTTCCGAAGAGCCAACCTTTGGCGCTGTAGAAAACAGTTCAATGCTAAAGTTTATGAATAAAGACGACCTATGCTCTAAAAGCGAAGAAATTATCGACTATCATTCAAAAACTAATCCGTTTTTACCACATACAATTTTTGAATATACGCGCATATTTGCCGAGAAGGTTCTTGGAAAATTCGAAGATGTTGGAGATAAGCTCTTTAAATACAGGTATATCCAGTATGAGTGGATTCGCGTGTTGTTTGAAAATTGCAGGAGTAATTTAGGATACAATAACGGCCTTGTTTTTTGGATGTTTGACGATTGCTGGCCGGCATCATTAGGGTGGTCTATAATAGATTATTACTGCCAGCCAAAAGCAGCATATTATATTTTTAAACGATTAGCTAAAGATATAACTGCATCTGTAAAGCATGAAAACAATGCATATAAAGTTTATATTTCAAACAAACAAAATACTAAGAACAGCGTGACGGTCCTCCCTTATACTATCAATATTTCAACAGGAAAAAGGGAAGACTATGCAAGCTTTAATCTTGATGTCGACGGCTACAGTGTGAAAAGCGCAACACTTCAAATTGATGCAGATGATAACACCTGTGTTTTTGTTGATATTAAATATAATAACGAAACAGATCGTGCTTTTTATAAAGAGGGCGCTTTACACCTTAAAAAAACCTCTGCATTTGAAATTATTGAACAAACCGATAGTTCTGTTACTGTTAAAGCCAATGAAAACATTCATGCATTTAGCATTACCGGTGAATTTATTTTTTCGGACAATTACTTTATTTTACATAAGGGCGAACAAAAAACAATTAATTTTAAAACTGCACCAATATGTAATGATAAAACCATTGATTTTTTAGCTTACAGTTTAAAATAAAGGTGATGATGATATGAAATATTACGTTTTGTATAATCCTTATTCTTCAAATAATCGTGGGCAATATGTATCCGAGCAATTAAAAGAGCTTATGCCGGACAAGGAATTTTGTTTTTTTGACGTAACGAAAATTGAACATATAAAACTGTTTTTAAAAGAACTTAACACAGATGACAAGCTTGTTATCTGTGGTGGAGACGGTACTTTAAACCGCTTTGTTAACAGTATTGAAGGAGTAAAACTTAAAAACGATATTTATCTTTATGCCGGCGGGAGCGGAAACGATTTTTTAAATGATTTAGGCAGAAAGTCCGAAAATTTTCCTATTTGTATAAACCAATATATAAAAAATTTGCCGCGCGTATCTTTTAATGGACAAACTTTGCGATTTATAAACGGTATAGGTTTTGGAATTGACGGGTACGTTTGTCAAGAAGGCGACAGAATTCGCATGAAATCTCACAAATCGGTAAACTATACCGGAATTGCTTTAAAAGGACTTTTGTTTAAATATAAGCCTGTTAATGCGCAAGTTACTATAGACGGAAAAACTTATGCTTTTAGTAAGGTTTGGCTTGCACCTACCATGAAAGGCAGGTTTTTTGGCGGTGGCATGATGATTGCTCCAAACCAGGATAGAATGAATGCCGAAAATACGGTTTCAGTTATAATTGCTTCAAATCTAAATAAACTAAACATATTGCGGCTATTCCCAAAGATTTTTAAAGGCAATCATATTAAGTACACCAAATACGTTAAAGTATTTGAAGGGAATAATATTACAGTTGAATTTGATAGGCCAAACGCCATGCAGATTGATGGCGAAACCTTTTTAAATGTCATTTCGTACAGCGTTACAACGGATGAGAAACCCACAGCAATTCAATCGATTAAAAACGAAGTTAAAACGAAAATTCAATCTGTAAAAGATAAAATTACACAATAAAAAAAGCCACGCCTAAGGGCGCATTCACAAAAGGAGAATAAGCCGCAAAGCGGGTCTTTTGCACCATACTTTGTTAAAATAAGCGGGAATCCGACAGGATGCCCGCTTATCTTATGCCTTGTATGGCACAAAAATCTTTGCTTTTGCGGTGCACGCAGTTTTGAGCGAGATGTTTTTTGTTTAGGGCATTTAAAAACTGCAGGGCATCCTGTCGGATTCCCTGCAGTTTTTATGTGGCTTAAGCGGAAAACAACCGCTCAAAACCTAATCATCCTTATGTGAATGCGCCCAAGCCCTCTTTTTTTATTTATTTTTCATTTGGTAGCGAAGCGTCATCATACTGTCGCTTAAATGCACGTTTTCGACTATAACACCCTCATGGTTTACAGCGATATCGTAATGCGTAAAATTCCAAAATCCTCGAACACCAAGTGCAATAAGCTCTTCGACAACATTTTTTGCCGCTTCTTTTGGTATGCAAAGAATGGCGATAGTCGGTTTTTGCTCGCGGCAAAACTCTTCTAAAACCGTCATGTTTCTTACCGGTATCTCTCCTAAAATCGAGCCTGCAAGGGCTTCGTTTTTATCGAAAATACCAATAAGCTTAAAGCCGTAGTCCTCAAACTTCATATGCACGCTTAGTGCTTTTCCGAGATTGCCAGCCCCGATTAATACCGCCTTGGCAACATCCTTTAGCCCTAAAATTTTTGATATTGATTCGTGCAAATCAACAACATTGTAACCAAAGCCCTGCTGGCCGAACCCGCCAAAACAATTCAAATCCTGTCTTATTTGGCTGGCGGTAAGACCCATACGTTTTGCGAGTTCACCTGAAGAAATTCTTTGAACATTTTCAGAAATAAGCTCTCCTAAAAAACGATAATAGCGCGGCAAACGTTTAATGACATTTGGAGAAATTGCGTTAGAAGTCATTTTACCACCCCTTTTTAAATCAGTTTTTCAAGATTTGATTTTATACTTGCTATAAATTCCTCTGTGCCAACGGAACGCTTGTTTTCTATAGTCGATAGCCTAAATAAGTCGCCCGTCATAACACCGCTTTCAATGGTATTGATAGTTGCCTTTTCAAGCTTTTTGGCAAAATCCTGCAATTCTTTGTTGCCATCAATTTCGCCGCGCTTGTTTAAAGCGCCGGTCCATGCAAAAATGGTGGCAACGCTGTTTGTAGAAGTAGGTATGCCCTTTAAATATTTATAATAATGAAGTGTTACCGTACCGTGAGCCGCTTCGTATTCGTATACGCCATCGGGCGAGACAAGCACGCTGGTCATCATACCGAGGCTTCCAAAGGCTGTAGCAATCATATCGGACATAACGTCGCCGTCATAATTTTTGCAGGCCCAAATAAAGCCGCCGCTTGAGCGAATAACCCTTGCAACCGCATCGTCAATTAAAGTATAAAAATAGGAAATGCCTGCTTTTTCAAAAAGCTCGCGGTATTCTTCCTCGTAAATTTCGTAGAAAATATCTTTAAAGCGGTGGTCGTATATTTTGCTTATTGTATCTTTTGAAGAAAACCACAGCTCCATTTTTTCGTCCAAAGCATAATTAAAGCAGGCTCTTGCAAAAGAAGCAATACTGTCATCCAAATTATGAATGCCCTGTACTACGCCGTCACAGGCGTAATCGTGGATAAGCTTTCTTGTTTCGTTGCCGTTTTTATCGGTAACTACTATTTCCGCTTTGCTTCCCTTTTTAACTCTAAGCTCGGTGTTTTTGTAAATATCGCCGTAAGCGTGACGCGCAATTGCTATAGGCTTTGTCCAGCTTGGAATGTACGGATCTATTCCCTTTACGGTAATGGGTTTTCTAAACACTGTACCGTCAAGAATGGCCCTTATCGTGCCGTTAGGGCTTTTCCACATTTCTTTAAGATTATATTCTTTAACGCGCTGAGCGTTAGGCGTTATGGTGGCGCACTTTACCGCGACACCGTATTTTTTTGTAGCTATGGCAGAATCGACCGTTACTTGATCGTCGGTCGCGTTGCGATTTTCAAGTCCCAAATCGTAATATTCGGTTACAAGATCAACATAAGGAACAATCAGCTCGTCCTTTATCATCTTCCAAATTACGCGAGTCATTTCATCGCCGTCCATCTCGACTAACGGCGTGGTCATTTCAATCTTTTGCATAATTTCTCCTATTGCTTGCTTTTTGTATAGTTTAAAAGTCCACCTTTTATCATTATATCCGCTTCTCTGCCGGATAATCCGGACACTACGGTATATTCTTCTTTTTTGGTCAGGTTTTTAAGGACTATCTCGCCGCGGATGCTTTCTATTGTATCGCAAAGTTTTAATTCGTCGAACTGAGAAATACGGTCATAATCGGCAGAGTTTTTAAATGTAAGCGGTAAAATTCCGGCATTTACAAGGTTTGCGGCGTGGATTCTGGCAAAAGATTTCGCAATTACAGCACGAATGCCTAAGTAAAGCGGAACAAGCGCGGCGTGCTCACGGGAAGAACCCTGCCCGTAGTTTTCGCCGCCAATAATAATTCCGCCACCGTATTTTTCACAGTTTTCGGGGAATTTTGTATCGCAAATATTAAAACAGAATTTAGATAAATACGGAATGTTTGAGCGATACGGCAAAATTTTAGCGCCGGCCGGCATTATATGGTCGGTTGTAATATTATCCCCAACTTTAAGCACAGCAACAGCTTTTATATCGTTTTTAAGCGGCTCTGCTTTCGGGAAAGGTTTAATATTAGGGCCTCGAAGTATTTCAACATCGTTATTTTCGGGTGCCGGAGCATCTATAAGATTGTCATTAATTAAGAATTCTCGCGGCAGCTTAATCGGCTTTATTTCCGGCAGTTTTCTCGGATCTGTTATAACGCCAAATAAGGCGGCTGCCGCGGCGGTTTCGGGAGAAACCAAATATACGCCGGCGTCGGCAGTGCCGCTTCTGCCCATAAAATTGCGGTTAAAGGTTCTAAGCGACACGCCCTTAGAGTTTGGCGACTGGCCCATTCCTATGCACGGACCGCACGCGCACTCTAAAATTCTAGCTCCCGAAGCTATAATTTTGCTTAACGCGCCGCAGTCTGCCAGCATATTAAGCACCTGCTTTGAACCCGGGGCAATTCCTACGCTTACAGTAGGGCATACGGTTTTACCGTCAAGTATTTCCGCAACCTTAAGCATATCGAGCAAGGAAGAGTTTGTGCAGCTGCCAATTAACACCTGATCGACCTTTTGGCCTTTAAGCGACTCTACCGTGCACACATTATCAGGGCTGTGAGGCTGTGCGCACAAAGGTTCTAAGGAAGAAAGATCTACGGTTATTTCTTTATCGTAAACTGCATCTTCATCGGAATAAAGTTCCATAAAAACTTCTTCTCGTTTTTCGGCTTTTAAAAATTCTTTTGTAATTTTATCGGACGGGAAAATAGAGGTGGTGGCGCCAAGCTCGGCACCCATATTGGTAATTGTAGCACGTTCCGGAACAGACAGGGTTTTAACCCCTTCGCCCGCGTATTCGACAATATATCCCACGCCGCCTTTTACGGAAAGTTTGCGCAAAACATCTAAAATTACATCTTTTGCGGTAACAAACGGTGAAAGCTTGCCTGTAAGGTTAACCCTTAACATTTTGGGCATGGTTATATGGTATTCTCCGCCGCCCATGGCAACTGCTACGTCCATACCGCCGGCACCGAATGCAAGCATTCCTATGCCGCCGCCTGTTGGAGTATGAGAATCGGAGCCTATTAAGGTTTTGCCGGGCGCAGAAAAGCGCTCAAGATGAATTTGGTGGCATATGCCGTTACCGGGGTGCGAGTAATATATGCCGTGCTTTTTTGCCATGCTTTGTATAAAGCGATGATCGTCGGCATTTTCGAAACCGGTTTGAAGGGTGTTATGGTCTATGTAAGCTACCGAGCGCTCGGTTTTAACGCGTGGCACGCCCATAGCTTCAAATTCAAGATATGCCATTGTTCCGGTAGCGTCCTGGGTTAAGGTTTGGTCTATTTTTAAACCAATATCGCTTCCCGGTATCATTTCACCGGATACAAGATGATTTTTTATTATTTTTTGCGCTATTGTAAGTCCCATTTTATTCCTCTTGATTATTGATTATTGCTAAATTCAGTTCATCCAACTGATTTTTGTCCACCGTGCCGGGAGCGCCGCTCATGGGCTCGGAAGCGTTTTGCAGTTTAGGAAACGCTATAACATCCCTTATATTGTCGGTATTGAGCATTAACATACAAAGCCTGTCAAGCCCTAAGCCGAAGCCGCCGTGCGGCGGAGGCCCAAAGCGAAAAGCGTTTGTTAAAAAGCCGAATTTTTGCGCGGCTTCCTCTTCACTAAGCCCTAACGCCTTAAACATTTTCTTTTGAAGGTCGGGTCGCGTAATTCGAATAGAGCCTGAAGACAGTTCTATACCGTTTAATACAAGGTCGTATGCTTTGGCAAATACCTTTTCGGGGTCGCTTTCCAAATACTGCTCGCATGTATCAAGCGGAGCGGTAAACGGATGATGCATTGCAACGTATTTACCTTCGTCTTCATCGTACTCAAAAAACGGAAATTCGGTAATCCACAAAAAGTTCCATTTATCTTTAGGTATTATATCAAGCTTGTTGGCAACTATAAGTCTTAATGCACCAAGTACGCTTAAAACCGTCTTTTTGCGGTCGGCAACAAGAAGCGCTACGTCGCCCTTTTTAAGCCCAAGTTTTTCTAATATTAAATTAAAGCATTCATCGGTTAAAAACTTTTTAAAGGGGCTTGACGGTTCATCTTCGGCGTATCTTATAAACGCAAGGCCTTTAGCGCCTATACCTTTTGCGTGATCCGAAAGCTTGTCTATTTCTTTGCGCGTCAAAATTTCCGTGGCATTATTGGCTACAATCGCTCTAACCGTTCCTCCGTTTTTAACTGTATCTGAAAATACAGAAAATCCGCAATCTGTTACCTCTTTTGAAATATCGATTATTTTCATGTCAAAGCGGGTGTCCGGCTTGTCGGATCCGTAATTTTCCATAGCGTCAACATATTTCATACGCGGAAGCGGCAGAGGAATGTCAACACCCAAAACGTTTTTAAACAGATAAGAGATGTATCCCTCGCCGATCTTCAAAACATCTTCAACATCTACAAAGGACATCTCCACATCGACCTGCGTAAATTCCGGCTGACGGTCGGCCCTAAGGTCCTCGTCGCGGTAGCAGCGGGCTATTTGCATATATCTGTCAAACCCTGAAAGCATTAAAAGCTGTTTATATATCTGCGGCGACTGCGGAAGCGCATAAAAGCAGCCGTCGTGAATGCGGGAAGGCACTAAATAGTCCCTCGCGCCTTCCGGAGTCGATTTTATAAGGGTTGGCGTTTCGATTTCGATAAAACCGTTGTTGTCAAAATAATCTCTTGTTGCTTTCGTAATTTTATGGCGCATCAAAATATTATTTTGCAGTACGGGACGGCGAAGGTCAAGGTATCTGTATTTAAGCCTTAATTCTTCTTTTGCGCCGGTATTATCCAAAATTTCAAAGGGCGTAGTTTCACTAACAGCCAGTACGTCGAGTTTTGTTACGGCAATTTCAATATCACCTGTAGGAATTTCGTGGTTTTTACTGCTGCGCTCGCGAACTTCTCCCTTTGCCATTATTACGGCTTCGGTTCTAAGCGCAAAGGCCTTATCAAAAACCGATTTTTCGGTGTGCTCGTCAAAGGCAAGCTGTACTATTCCCGTACGGTCGCGAAGATCGATAAATATAAGTCCTCCAAGGTCACGGTTGCGTGCAACCCAGCCGCAAACTACCGCCTCTTGGCCTTTGTCCGAAAGTCTGAATTCCCCGCAATATTTTGTTCTGCGGGCATTTTTTAATACATCCAATTCCATTTTTATCTGTCCTTTATTATATCTCGCCATTCAAGGTCGCCGCGCTCAAGTCCGTGTATTAAAATTTCTGCGGTGGCTATATTTGTAGCTACAGGAATATTATGAACATCACAAAGTCCTAAAAGAACCTTTTCGTCCGGCTCTGAGGGCTTAGGATTTAAAGGATCGCGAAAAATCAGCAAAAGGTCTATCTCGTCACAGCTTATTCTGCTTGCAATCTGCTGTGCGCCCCCCTGTTTTCCGCTTAAGCATTTATGTATAGTAAGCCCCGTAGCGTCGGCCACAAGCTTCCCTGTTGTGCCTGTAGCATATAAATTGTGACGGCTTAAAACACCGCAATAAGCAATGCAAAACTGAACCATGAGCTCCTTTTTTGCATCGTGGGCTATAAGCGCTATATTCATATTAAAAACTCCTTGTTAAATTTTTTTAAGCTTTGGCAGCGGCAAATACCGGCCTTTAATGCGGTCACATATACGTTCGACAGCGGCAGCAGCGGCAGAGCTATATGGCATTGCTTTGCCAAAGCTCAGCTTTAATACATTATTGTCATAAGGTACAATGCCTATAAGCCTTGCGCCGGAGCCATCTATCATATCGTCAATCGTTATACGGATCTCGCGGTTTTTACGGGATTTTAAAGCTTTATAATCAAACTGGTTAATTATAAGTCTTACATCTGAAAAATCGTTATTATGCAAATCGGAAGACATTGCGCCTGCATCGTTTATAGATACGGCGGAAGGTTGTGCAACAACAAAAAATTCGGTGGTTTTTGGAAGCTGTTTTATTTCGTCAAACAGTCTGCCTGCCGGAAAATCGATTATTATGTAATCGTATTCTTCGCACGCTTCGTTTAAAAACACTCGAAATAAGGATAAATCTATAGGACTGTCCGGTGCACAAATATAATATAAGCCTTCATTTATATGCTTTATTACTTCATTGGGCTCTTTTAATTTTAAAAGTAAATCTTTTAAATTAAATAAAGCTTCCGTGTTCCCTAAAATAATATCAAGCGTATTAAAGCCAACATCCATGTCTATTAAAAGCACCTTATTTTGTCGCGAAAGTGCTCTTGATGCCATAACCGATATGCTGGATTTTCCTACGCCGCCTTTTCCGGAAACAAACGCTAAAACCCTTCCCATAATTTCTCCTAATAGATAAATACTACCCGATTTTACAATAATATATAAATAATACTATCATATTTAGTATTTAATGTCAAGAAAACCGGGGTGGTTATTTAAAGCCGCCTTTTTTAAAATAAACTTTGAGTATTTTAAAGAAAAATGGCGTTTTTAAAAGAAATTAAAAGAAAAATAATTAAAAGTTTATTTTTATCCACGAAAACTGTTGACAGGCTATTTATTATGTGCTAAAATAGTTTTCGCTCATAAAATTAAGGAGGAAAAATATATGTCAACATATATGGCAAAAGCTTCTGAAATAGAACGCAAATGGTATATTATTGACGCAGCCGGCAAACCGCTCGGACGTGTTGCCGCTAAAGCTGCTGATATTTTAAGGGGCAAAGTAAAACCCGAATTTACTCCCCACGTTGACTGCGGCGATTTTGTAATTATCATCAACGCAAAAGACGCCGTGCTTACAGGTAATAAACTTGAGAAAAAGCATTATTACCATCATTCGGGATATATTGGCGGATTAAAGGATATAAATTATAAAACTTTAATGGCCGAAAAACCGGAATTTGCTATGCAAAAAGCGGTTAATGGTATGATTCCGGACACTACTATCGGTCGCAAAGCCATGACCAGACTTCGTGTATATGCAGGCGCCGAGCACAAAAACGCCGCGCAAAAACCTGAAGTTATTGAATTTTAAGAAGGGAGACAGAATAAATGTTTGAAGGAAAGCCTTATTTTTACGGCACCGGCAGAAGAAAAAGCTCTGTCGCCCGTGTAAGAGTATACAACGGTACCGGCAAAATCACAATTAACGGACGCGATATTGACGATTATTTTGGTCTTGAAACATTAAAACTAATTGTCCACCAGCCGTTAAATTTAACCGAAACCGAGGGTAAGTTTGATATTGTTGCCAACGTTTCCGGCGGCGGTGTTACAGGCCAGGCCGGCGCTATTCGCCACGGTATTGCAAGAGCATTGCTTTTAGCGGATGAATCGTTTAGACCCATCCTTAAAAAAGCAGGACTGCTTACTCGTGACCCACGTATGAAAGAGCGTAAGAAATACGGTCTTAAAGGCGCCCGTCGTGCACCTCAGTTTAGCAAGAGATAACAATCACCAATTAAAAAGCCCGATTTTTTCGGGCTTTATTTTTTTCTTTGTTTGTATTATAATAATAAAAAAGCATAAGTGAGGGAGAGTATGGAAACTTCAAAAAGATCTATCGGTCGCATTCACTACTTTGATTATTTAAGAGTGTTCGCAACATTTGCGGTTATTGTTATTCATGTTGCGGCATACAAGTTTGGAAGCGTTGATGTAAAAAGCTTTTCATTTTTTGTTTTTAACGCTTTTGACAGTCTTGCAAGATGGTCGGTGCCGATTTTTGTAATGATTAGCGGCGCGCTGTTTTTAAACAAAGATATTAATTTTTCAAAGCTTTTTAAAAAGAATATTTTAAGGCTTATTACAGCATATCTTTTTTGGAGCGTTCTATATGCCGCAATTTTAACTTTTAACAATGTTGTAGTAAAATCCGGGCAGTTTAACATTCACAATTTTTTAAGCATGGTTATAGGCGGACATTATCATATGTGGTTTATACCGATGATAATCGGTCTTTACTTATCCCTTCCCGTTTTACAGCCGTTAAAAGGACAAAATAAAACCATGAAATATTTTATTTTGTTAAGCTTTATTTTTGCCGCAGCAATCCCGTTGGTTTTTAACCTGGTGGATGATTTTGCCGGAACCTTTGCGGAAATCACTTCTATAAAAAATGTAATTTTAAACATGAAATTTTACCTTGCTTTAGGCTTTGTAGGGTATTTCGTTGCCGGGTATTATTTGCAAAAAAACGAGCTTTCAAAAACCGTAATAAAAACAATTTATGCTCTTGGAATTATAAGTTTTATTGCAAGCATATTGCTTAATTTTGCAGTATCTGTAAAAACCGGCGCTGGCCGCGAAACGTATATCGGTTTTACAACAGTGTTTGTAAGTATAGAATCGGCGGCGGTATTTTTGTTTTTTAAAAACTGTAAAGTCTTTAAAAACTCCGGAAAGTTTGTGCAAACACTATCAAAATTAAGCTTTGGAGTGTACCTTTTACATCCGTTAATTATTGAGCTTTTAGATAATATTTTGCATATAAGCACAACATCTTTTAACCCGCTTTTATCTGTACCGGTAATAAGTGTTGCGGTATTTATTGTATCAAGCGCCGCTATTTATGTTTTAAGCAAATTGCCGTTATTAAATAAATACATAATTTAAAAGACCGGAAAAAATCCGGTCTTTTTTTATGCTCTGTCTTTAATTTCTTTAGTAATTTTTGCAATGAATTCATCTAATGAAAAACTGTCGTTTTTATCGGTATCGCGATAACGAACAGAAATTGTACCGTTTTCGGCTTCTTTTTGACCTAAGATCACCATATACGGAACACGATCTACAACCTGCGCTTCGCGTATCATATAACCGATTTTTTCGTTGCGATCGTCAAGTTCTACTCTAATTCCTGCGTTTTTAAGCGCTTCATAAACACGGTTGCCGTACTCTGCGCATTTTTCCGATACCAAAAGAACCTTAACTTGAGTGGGAGCAAGCCATGTTGGGAATTTGCCGGCATAGTGCTCTGTAAGTACGCCTATAAAGCGTTCAATCGAGCCAAAGCATACACGGTGAACCATAATAGGTCTTTCTTTTTCACCTTTTTCGTTTATAAACTCAAGGTCGAAATTGATAGGCATTTGAAAATCAAGCTGTATCGTGCCGCACTGCCAGGTACGACCGAGCGAGTCCTCAAGGTGAAAATCTATTTTAGGACCGTAAAAAGCGCCGTCGCCTTCGTTAACCGTATAATCGAGTCCCTGCTTTTCAAGCGCCGCTTTAAGGCCGTTTGTAGCGGCTTCCCAGTCTTCGTCCGAACCCATGCTGTTTTCGGGTCGTGTGGAAAGTTCAACAAAATACTTAAACCCGAATTTTTCGTAAACCTCGTTAATTAAGTGAACAACATTTATAATTTCGTCAATTATTTGCTCTTTGCGCATGAAAATGTGCGCGTCGTCCTGGGTAAAACAGCGTACCCTGAACAGCCCGTGCAAAGCACCTTTTAATTCGTGGCGGTGCACAAGACCGAGCTCGCCCATACGAATGGGAAGTTCGCGGTAGCTGTGCGGTTTTGAGCGGTATACCATAACGCCGCCGGGGCAGTTCATAGGTTTTACACAATAGATTTCATCGTCGATTACGGTTGAATACATATTATCTTTATAATGATCCCAGTGGCCGCTGGTTTCCCACAAATGGCGGTTCATTATAAGCGGAGTTGTAATTTCAACGTAATTTTCGCGTCTGTGAATTTCGCGCCAGTAATCGATAAGCGCATTCTTAATTATCATGCCCTTAGGTAAAAAGAAGGGAAATCCCGGAGCTTCGTCCGCCATCATAAATAAATCCATTTCCTTACCGATGCGGCGATGGTCGCGTTTTTCGGCTTCTTCAACCATTTTAAGGTAGCTTTCAAGCTCTTCGTTGTTTCTAAAAGCAATACCTTTTACACGGGTTAACATTTTGTTGTTGGCGTCGTTTTTCCAGTAGGCGCCGGATTGACCGGTAACCTTAAAAGCTTTAAGCGCTTTTGTGTAGCAAATGTGAGGGCCCGTGCACATATCGATGTAATCACCCTGTTGATAAAAGCTAATTTCCTCATCCTCGGGCAAATCGCCTATGTGCTCAACCTTATAATCCTCGCCGCGCTCCTTCATTAAAGCTATAGCCTCATCCCTGCTTAAAATAAAGGGCTTAATGGGAAGATTCTCCTTGGTGATTTTTTTCATTTCGCTTTCAATTTTTGCTAAGTCTTCGTCAGAAAGCTTTGTGTCGCCGATATCTACATCGTAATAAAATCCTTTTTCGTTTGCAGGACCATACGCGAATTTTGCGTTAGGAAAAAGCCTTTTTATAGCCTGTGCCATAATGTGTGCGGCAGAATGCCTTAATATGTGCAGCTCTTCATTAGCTTCGGCTTCCTTTACCGTTCCATCTTTAAAAATAACCTTCATAAAATAATACTCCTTAAAAAATAAAAACCCTTAAAGCAATACGCTTCAAGGGTGCATTTTGCACGGTTCCACCTTGGTTTTTCACTCTTTGCCTTTAACGTAAGGACATACGGCAGCGCTTACTTTAAAAGTTTTCGCGATGCGGCTTGGAAGAGAGGTTTTTCGCACATGCCGTTTAAAAAACTTACAGCCTTGGTTTTTCTCTCTGAAAAACGGGAAATGCACTACTTGGTTCTTCCTTATAACGCCTTTAATATATTCATATTATATCATTGATAAATTTCTTTGTCAAGCGGCAAAGAGCTCCCTTATTTTGTGCATAATAACAAAAAGTTTTTAACATTTTAAAAATTTTTTTAATAAAATGCTTGACAAATCAATAAAAATGGTGTATTATATAGTCAGAAAGAAGAAGGGCGGTGATTCCGATGTTCAGTGAAGAAATATCGATAAGCGCCGTACGGCAGGTTTAATTTAGGAGTGACCATAATGAGGATGATTCGGGCAGTAATTTAACTCAAAAATTTATTTGAAAGGACATTGGTCCAATGTACAATTAAACCCTTCCCCAAAAAAATTTAAGGCAGACCGTAAGGTCTGCCTTTATTTGTTATTCCGAAAACATCGGTGTTGAAAGATATCTTTCGCCGGTATCCGGCAAGAGCGCCACTATTACCTTGCCTTTGTTTTCCGGTCTTTTTGCCAGCACCGTGGCGGCGTGCACCGCAGCACCCGATGAAATGCCAACTAAAAGGCCTTCTTTGCGTGCTAATGTTTTTCCGGTTTCAAATGCTTCTTCGTTTTCTACCGTTATAATTTCATCGTAAATTGAGGTATTAAGCGTATCGGGTACAAATCCTGCACCTATGCCCTGAATTTTGTGAGGACCGGGTGTGCCTTTTGATAAAACCGGAGATCCGGCAGGCTCTACTGCAACGATTTTTACATTCGGATTTTGCTCTTTTAAGTATTTGCCAACGCCCGAAAGGGTTCCTCCGGTGCCAACACCCGCAACAAAAATATCCACTTTGCCATCTAAGTCGTTCCAAATTTCAGGGCCGGTAGCCGCATAGTGCGCGGCAGGGTTTGCCATATTTGTAAACTGACTCGGAATAAAACTGTTTTCGATTTCGCTTGCAAGCTCTTTAGCTTTTTCAATAGCGCCTTTCATACCTTTGGTGCCGTCGGTTAAAACAAGTTCGGCTCCGTAAGCCTTTAAAAGGTTGCGCCTTTCAATACTCATGGTTTCGGGCATGGTAAGTATTATTTTATAACCGCGAGACGCCGCTACCGCGGCAAGGCCTATACCGGTGTTGCCGCTTGTCGGCTCAATAATAACGGCCCCCGGCTTTAATGCGCCATTTTGTTCGGCTTGGTCAATCATGGCTTTTGCAATCCTGTCTTTAACGCTGCCTGCAGGATTAAAGCATTCAAGCTTTGCGTAAATATCAGCGTCTAATTCTTTAAGCTTTTTATAGTTCGAAAGCTTTAAAATTGGCGTGCCGCCGATAAGATCGGTAATTTTTTCATAGATTTTCATAAGCATTCTCCTTTATTTCTCGTATTACCTATCTGTTTTGTAGGTATTATTATAGCATGACTTATGAATTTTGTCAATACACTTTTTTAATTATATGCCGATTAAAATCAAAATAGCCCTAATAAATATTGCGGCGATATATGCAATAATGCATTGGCCAACCACCATTAACGCCGCCCATTTGCCGCCAAGTTCCCGTTTTACCGAGGCAATTGCCGCAACGCACGGCGTGTATAAAAGACAAAAAACCAAAAGCGCACCGCAAGATACAGGAGAAATTACCGAGCTTAAAGCGGTTGCTCCAAGAAGTACCGAAAGGGTTGAAACAACGCTTTCTTTTGCCATAAAACCTGCTATAAGCGCAGTGACAATGCGATAATCCGCAAGCCCCAGCGGGGAAAATACAGGTGCAATAAAACCGGAAATTTGCGCTAAAATACTGTTTTTTGAGTCGGAAACTATATTCATCGAGAAACTGAACGTCTTTAAAAACCATACAATTATAGAAGCTAAGAATATTACCGTAAATGCGCGGGAAAGAAAGTCTTTAGCTTTTTCCCACAAAAGCATCGCGACGTTTTTAGCCCCCGGCATGCGGTAATTCGGAAGTTCCATTACAAACGGCACGGCTTCGCCTTTAAAAACGGCAATTTTAGATACGTACGCTACTATAACAGCAGTAATAATACCCAAAAGATAAAGCCCAAGCATTATTAGTCCACCGTGTTTTGGGAAAAATGCCGCAGTTAAAAAGCCATAAACCGGAAGTTTCGCGGTACAACTCATAAAGGGTATTAAAAGTATGGTCATTTTACGGTCCCTTGCGCTTGGCAGAGTTCTGCTTGCCATAACGCCGGGCACTGTACAGCCAAAACCTATAAGCATCGGCACGATGCTTCTTCCTGAAAGGCCCAGTTTTCTTAATAGTTTATCCATTATAAAGGCTACACGCGCCATATAGCCGCTGTCTTCAAGAAGGGATAAAAAGAAAAACAGTGTTATAATTATCGGTATAAACGACAGCACACTTCCTACGCCTTCGAATATTCCGCTAATTATAAACGATCGTAAAATTTCATTCACATTTACTGATATTAAAAAGCTCTCTGTAATATCGGTAAGCCACGAAATTCCGTTTTCTAAAAGGGTTTGAAGCGCCGCACCGATTACATTAAAGGTTAAAAAGAAGATAAGTCCCATTATTAAAATAAACATAGGAATAGCCGTGTATTTACCGGTTAAAAGTTTATCTATTTTTTGGCTTCTTTGGCGCTCTTTGCTTTCTTTTGGCTTTACAACACAAGCGCTGCAAAGCCTGTTTATAAACGAAAAACGCATATCGGCAATTGCAGCGGCGCGATCCAGACCGCATTCGTGCTCCATTTGAACAATTATATGCTCTAACATCTCTTTTTCGTTATCGGATAATTTAAGAGCGTTTAATACTATTTCGTCGCCCTCAATTAATTTGGTTGCGGCAAACCTAAGCGGCAAATCTGCCGCTTTTGCATGGTCTTCAATTAAGTGCATTATTCCATGTATGCATCTGTGAACCGCTCCGGATTTTTCATCACGATCGCAAAAATCGGTGCGTCCGGGGCGTTCGTTAAATTTTGCAATATGTACAGCGTGGCTTACAAGCTCGGTTACACCCTCATTTTTGGCAGCAGATATGGGAACTACCGGCGTTCCTAATGCGTCCTCTAATCTGTTAACATTTATAGTCCCGCCGCTATTCCGAACTTCGTCCATCATGTTTAAAGCTATAACTACCGGAATATCTAACTCTAATAGCTGCAGAGTTAAATAAAGATTGCGCTCAATGTTGGTGGCGTCCACTATGTTTATTATACAGCTTGGGTGCTCGTTTAAAATAAAACTTCTGGATACTATTTCTTCCGAGCTATAAGGAGACAGCGAGTATATTCCCGGAAGATCGGTAATTTTTGTGTTTTTTTGATTTTTAATAGGTCCGCTTTTTTCAGATACCGTAACACCCGGGAAATTGCCTACATGCTGGTTAGATCCTGTAAGAGCATTAAAAAGTGTGGTTTTCCCGCAGTTTTGGTTGCCGGCAAGAGCAAACGTAAGCGGCAAATCTTTATTAGGCTTAAAAGATCCTGTTTTAACATGGTATTTTCCTTCTTCGCCAAGGCCGGGATGCTTAACGGGTTTTAACTGCTCGATGCTTTTTGCGCTTTCATTTGCAGTTTCGTTTAATTTTTTAATTTCTATTTTTGCGGCGTCTGAAAGTCTTAAGGTTAGCTCATATCCGTGAATTAAAAGCTCCATAGGATCTCCCATGGGAGCGTATTTTACAAGCTTTACCACAGCACCCGGTATTACACCCATGTCTAAAAAATGCTGCCTTAAAGCGCCTTCGCCGCCAACAGAAATTATTAATGCACTTTCTCCTATATCAAGTTCTTTAAGCGTCATTTATATTCCTCTACCCCAATAAATAATTTTCTATTCTGATAATTTTTCCGTTTTTAATATATATTCTCGGTACTCGCCTTGATATACTGCAAACCATCTCGTAATTTATGGTTCCGCTAAGCTCTGCAAGCTCTTCAACCGGCAAATTCTTTCCAAACAGTTCTACAGTATCACCTTCGCGTGCGTTAATTCCCGTAACATCAACCATAAGCTGATCCATACAAACCCTGCCTATTATCGGCGCTTTTTTGCCTGCAACCAAAACCGAGGCTTTGTTGCTTAAATTTCTGTGATAGCCGTCGGCATAACCTACCGGTATAGTTGCTACAACCGTTGGTGCTTCGGCTTGATAGGTTCTGCCGTAGCTTACCGTATCACCTTTGTTTATGGTTTTAATTTGCGAAATTACCGCTTTTAAAGACATTACCGGCGAAAGCTTTATAGGCATTTCTATTGATGGATCGGGAGTAAGCCCGTACATGGAAATTCCTATGCGGTTTAAATTAAGCTGAGTGTCTTGATGTAAAACCGTGCCGGCGGTATTGGTGCAGTGAAGTATTAAATTTGCGCCTGTTCTAAGCTTGATTTCATTTGCTATTTTTAAAAACCGCTCGTATTGTTCGCGTGTATATGAAATATCAAGTCTCGCGTTACTGTCCGCCACGGCAAAATGAGTGAACATCCCTTTTACCATAAGGTTTTTAAGCAATAAAACCTGCTCGATTTCTTGTGCCGCGCTTAAAATATTTTCATCATTACGGCAGTTAAAACCGATGCGTCCCATGCCGCTGTCAATCTTTATATGTACAGGTATTTTTGCACCGACTTTTCCGGCTTCGGCGTTTAAAATTTTTGCGTATTCCAGTGAAAAGACTGCTTGCGTAATATTTTGTTCAAATAAATCTATTGCTACACCCGGATCTGTAAACCCAAGAATCAATATCTCCCCAACAATGCCACCGCGGCGCAATTCCTGTGCCTCATCGATGTTTGATACGGCAAAATGGTTTATTCCCATTTTTTCAAGCTGGCGGCTTACTGTTACCGCTCCGTGGCCGTATGCGTCGGCTTTTACTACAGCCATATATTCGCCCGAATTTATGGTGCTTTTTATATTTTCGACATTGCTTTTTAAAGCGTCAAGATCTATCTCTGCCCAAACCCGTTTACTTTGCATATTTTAAGTCCTTTCTACTTTATCTCGCCGCGGGACACCGCAGTAAGATAAGCATTTATAAAAGCATCTATATCCCCGTCCATAACGGCGTTAATATTGCCGTTTTCCGCACCGGTGCGGTGATCCTTTACAAGCGTATACGGCATAAAAACATATGAACGTATCTGCGAGCCCCAGGCTATTTCTTTTTGAACGCCTTTTATATCTTCAATTTTTTCAAGGTGCTCGCGCTCTTTAATTTCGATAAGCTTGCTTTTAAGCATTTTTAGTGCTACTTCACGGTTTTGGTGCTGGCTGCGTTCGTTTTGGCAGGCAACAACTACACCTGTTGGAATATGTGTAATTCTTACGGCGCTTTCGGTTTTGTTTACGTGCTGGCCGCCGGCTCCTCCCGAACGGTAGGTATCCACCTTTAAGTCTTCATCGCGAATTTCTATACTGTTGTCCTCATCGTCAATTTCCGGCATTACTTCAAGCGAAGCAAAAGATGTGTGCCTTCTGCCGGACGCGTCAAACGGGGAAATTCTAACAAGTCTGTGCACGCCGTTTTCGCCCTTTAAATAGCCATATGCGTTTGCGCCTTCAATTAAAAGAACAGCCGATTTAAGCCCGGCTTCTTCGCCGTTTAAAAAGTCTATCATTTTTACCTTAAAGCCGTGCCGCTCGGAAAAGCGGGTGTACATACGCACAAGCATTTCGTTCCAATCCTGAGCTTCTGTGCCGCCGGCACCGGCGTGAAAGGAAAGTATGGCATTTTTATTATCGTATTCACCCGATAAAAGGGTGGATAAGGTTAAATCCTCAAGGTCCTTTAAAAAGCCGTCCTTTTCTGCGGTTATTTCTTCTAAAAGCCCTGTGTCCTCTTCTTCGTTTGCAAGGGTTAATAAGGTTTTAAGATCGTCAAATCTGCTAATAAGACGCTCGTACTTTTCGATTTTTGTCTTTGCGGCGCTTATTTTTTGCAGGGTCTTTTTTGAGGCCGACGGATCAAGCCAAAAACTGTCTTCGGCGGTCTTTTGCTCAAGGGTTTTAACATCTGTTTTTAGCTCGTCTATTTTAAGGGCGCTGTAAAGCTTTTTAAGCTCGTCGGGTATGTTAGAAAGCTCCTTTTCTATTTCTTCAAACTCTATCATAATATCCTCCGAAAGTAAACCAGTTGTCTTTATGTATTGTGTCTGTAATTTTAAGTCCCGCGGCAGTAAGGGCTTTATAAACCTCGTTTTCGCGGCCCTCTATAATGCCGGAAAAAATAAACATGCCGCCCTTGTTTAAAAGTGGTTTTATTTTATCGCTTAAACCAATAATTACATCGGCTACAATATTGGCAACAACAATGTCGTATGTACCTTTTATGCTTTTTGTGGCGTCGCCTACATAAAACTCGCAAATGTTATCGGCATTGTTTAGTTGTGCCGTATGGCGCGCGACCGTTACCGCTGTTTCGTCAATGTCAAATCCGGTAGCCCTATTGCATCCTAAAAGTGCCGAGCACACCGAAAGTATGCCGCTTCCGCAGCCGATATCTAAAACGTTCATTCCGCTTTTGACGTACTTTTCCAAAAGTTCCATGCAGCTTGAGGTGGTCTCGTGTTTGCCTGTCCCAAAAGCCGCACCGGGGTCTATTTTTAAAACGATTTTATCGCTTTTTTCTGTCTTTTCCCATTCGGGACAAATTAAAAAGTTTTTACCGACCGGCGTTATTTTAAAATACTCTTTCCATTTATCTTTATATTCGCTTTCGGGTTTTTCTTGCTCTGTTATTAAGTAATCTATTTTAAGCGCAGAAAGGCGTTCTTTAATATAATCGATAATATCGCATGTGGGCTCGTCTTTAAGAGTATATACGTGAATATAAGCTACGCTTTTATCCTTGTTTAAAAGCTCATCATCGATAAGATCTATATGCGCAATATTTTGCGCTTCAATTTCAATATCGGAATAATCCTCGGTATAAAAACCGTAGGGCGAAGCCATGGCGGCTACCGCTTCGGCTTGTTCGATATCTTTTCGGTTTATTTTTATTATTATTTCGTTAAGATCCATTATTAACCCTTTGCCTCTAACCAGTTTTTGCCGCGTCCGACTTCGGCTAAAAGTTTTACTTTAAGTTTTGCGGCGCCTTCCATTTCTTCTTCTATAATCTTTGCAGCCCTGTCAGCGTCGGATTCTTTGGCCTCAACTATCAGCTCGTCATGCACCTGCAAAATAAGATTAGCATCAAGTTTTTCTTCCTTTAAGCGGTTAAATACGCGTATCATGGCGATTTTTATAATGTCCGCCGCCGTTCCTTGAATGGGCATATTGCGTGCAACCCTTTCACCAAAAGCTCTTAGCATTCCGTTAGAAGAATTAAGCTCGGGCAAATACCTTCTTCTATTAAAAAGTGTAACAGAATAGCCGGTATCTTTAGCCTTTTGCACTATATCATCCATATATTTTGCTATGCCTTTATATAGCCCGTAATAGCCTTTTATATAATTTTCGGCCTCCTTGCGGGAAACGCCGATGTCCTTTGAAAGCGAGAACGCGCCTATGCCGTATACTATGCCGAAATTAACCGCCTTTGCGCGCGAACGAAGAAGCGGAGTTACCATGTTTTCAGGAAGCCCAAAAACTTCGCTTGCGGTAATGGTGTGAATGTCCGCACCGTTTTTGAAGGCTTTTATCATGTTTTCGTCGCCGGACAGCGCCGCAAGCACCCTAAGCTCGATTTGAGAATAATCGGCGTCGAGAAGCACCCTTCCTTTACGCGCTATAAAAAACTCGCGCAGGCGTTTGCCTTCCTCTTTTCTTACGGGAATATTCTGCAAATTCGGCTCGGCACTGCTTATGCGGCCGGTTCTGGTTTCGGTTTGAATAAAGGTGGAATGCACAACGTCGTCGCTGTCCATTTTTAACAAAAGTCCCTCGCAATATGTGGCTTTTAGTTTAGTTAAAACGCGGTATTCCAAAATACTGTCAATTATAGGATGCAGTCCTTTAAGCGATTCTAACACTTCGGCATTGGTGGAGTAGCCCGATTTTGTCTTTTTCTTTGCAGGAAGCCCTAATTTTTCAAAAAGAATAACACCTAATTGCTTGGGGCTGTTAATGTTGAATGTTTCGCCGGCGTTTTCATATATGGCCTTTTCTATTTCAGCAAGCCTTTCTTTTAGCTCTTCGTTCATAGAAGTAAGTCCCTTGCGGTCGAGCAAAAAGCCGATGTCTTCCATCGAAGCCAGTACTAACGCAAGCGGCATTTCTATTTCAAAAAGAAGCTTTTCTTCGCCGGTGGATTTTATTTCTTCGGCGGTCTTTTTATATAAATTGTAACCCATTATGGCGGACTTTTCAGCGGTGTCTTGCTCTTTTATATCGCCGCTTAAATAATGGCTGTACATTTTATCAAGCGAATAAGACGATGCGGCCGGCTCTAATAAATAGCAGGCAAGCTCTGTGTCAAACAAAAATATTTTGGGCGCTATTCCTTTTTTTTGCATGTAGCGGTACCATTCTTTACTGCCGTGTACCACAATATTTTTGCTGTTTTTAGATAAAAGCTCTAATAAATCCTCTTCGGAAATTTTGCCGTAGCCTTCTTCTGTGCAAAAAGCGGCGCCATCATCGAATTTTACAATAAAACACGTGCCGTTAATTTTATCGGTTTTATTTATGCTTTTATCAAAAGCTGCTTTTTCTGTAACGTCTTTAGCGCCCAGCTTTTCAAGCATTTTGTAAAATTCAAGTTTTCTAAGCAAATTATAAAGCTTTTCTGTGTCATGCGGCTTTAATATATAATGCTCGATATTTAAATCAATAGGCACATCCCTTACAATAGTGCCGAGCTTTTTTGACAAAAACGCGTTTTCTTTATCGGAATTTAGCTTTTGCTTAACGCTGTCTTTAATATCAAGCGCATCTAAATTATCGTAAATGTATTCAATCGAATGATAGCGGCTTATAAGTTCGGTGGCAGTTTTTTCGCCTATGCCGCGAACACCGGGAATTTTATCGGAGCTGTCTCCCATTAAGGCTTTAAGCTCGATCATTTCGGGAGGCGTAAGGCCGTATTTTTCTTTTAGTGCTTCTTTTGTCATAACGGTAACTTCGGCGCGGCCCATTTTAGTTGAAGCTAAAAGCACTTTGGTGTGCTCGTCTATAAGCTGAAGGCTGTCTTTATCGCCTGTGGATATAACCGCAGTGTGTCCGCTTTTTTCGGCGGCAGATGATAACGTGCCTAAAATATCATCGGCTTCAAAACCTTCTTTTTCTACTACGGTCATTCCAAGATACAATAAAAGCTCTTTTAAAATCGGTATTTGCGATAAAAGCTCAGGCGGTGTGGCATGCCTTCCGGCTTTATAGCCTCTATAAAGCTTATGACGAAAAGTAGGAGCTTTTAAGTCGAATGCGACTGCAACGCAATCCGGATTTTCGGAATCTAAAAGCTTAAACAGTATATTCATAAACCCGTAAACACCGTTTGTAAAAACACCGTCTTTGGTGGTTAAAATTTTAATCCCGTAAAACGCGCGGTTAATAATACTGTTGCCGTCGATTACTAAAAGCTTCATATTTTACCTCCGAAAAATCCATATACAACTTAATTATAACAAATACTCTTTAAAAAAACAAATTTTTATGTTAAAATTATATATATTATTTGAAATTCGTGGTCGGTTTATGATTTTAGGAAGTTTAAAATTTAATGTTCCGGTAGCCTTAGCGCCTATGGCAGGCTGTGCGGACCGTGCTTTTAGGGAAATATATATGGGGCTTGGCGCAGATTTTTGCGTCGGCGAGCTTTGCAGTGCAAAAGGCATATCTTTAGGTGATAAAAAAAGCGTGGAATATTTAAAAATATCAAACGGCGAACGCCCGGCCGCCTGCCAGCTTTTTGGAAATGACCCGGCTGCAATGGCTAAGGCGGCAAAGGCTTCAATGGAATTTTCGCCGGATTTTTTAGATATTAATATGGGTTGCCCTGCTAAAAAGGTAGTGACTTCCGGTGCCGGCTCCGCACTATTAAATGACAGGGCTTTAGCGGCAAAAATAGTAAATGCCGTAAAAAAAGCGGTGCCGGTGCCGGTGACCGTTAAAATGAGAATAGGGTTTAACGATGCTGATTTTATAGCTTCAGACTTCGCAATGGCGCTTGAAGCCGCCGGAGCCGATATGATAACGGTTCACGGCAGAACGAGGTCGCAAATGTATTCCGGAGCAGCCGATTATAAAACAATAGCGAAGGTTAAAAGGGCGGTTAAAATACCGGTAATAGCAAACGGTGATATTAAAGACGGCGCTTCTGCAAAAAAAGCGCTCGACATTACCGGCGCAGACGGAATTATGGTGGGCCGTGCGGCACTTTCAAATCCGTTTGTCTTTAAAGAGATTAAAGCATATTTAAACGGTGAAGTTTTCCCCCGAAAAAGCCTTAAAAACAAACTTGAAATTTTGCCTTTGCTTTTTAAAAAAACCGCCGAATACGAGGATGAAAAACATGCCGCGCTAAAGTGCAGAAAGCATGCTGCATTTTTTATTAAAGGCGTTAAAAATGCAGCAAAATACCGGGTGCTGTGCGGCAAAATTAATAACTTTTACGATTTAGAAAAGCTTATTGCTTTAGTGCTTGATGATAATAACGGAGGTTTATATGAGTAAGCTTTACATTGTGGGCACTCCTATTGGAAACTTAGGCGATTTTTCCGAGCGCGCTAAAAAAACACTTGAAAGCGTGGATTTTATCGCCGCAGAAGACACGCGCGTAACCTTAAAGCTTTTAAACCATTTTAATATTAAAAACACGATTATTTCGCTTCATAAACACAACGAAATAGAAAAATCGGAACAAATAATCGAAAAAATCAAAGCCGGAAACTCTTGCGCGCTTGTAACAGACGCCGGCATGCCGGCAATATCCGATCCCGGCGAATATCTTGTACATTTATGTTATAAAAAAGAGGTGCCTGTTGAAAGCGTACCGGGACCTACGGCGGTTACAACCGCGCTGGCGCTTTCGGGAATGTACACCGGAAGATTTTCTTTTGAAGGGTTTTTATCTACAAACAAGCTTTCCCGTGCAGAACATTTAAACGAAATAAAAGACCGGCGTGAAACCCTTGTTTTTTACGAAGCGCCCCACAAGCTTTTATCTACCCTTAAAGATATGCTAAATGTTTTAGGCGACAGAAATTTAGCCGTAATTAAAGAACTGACCAAAATTCACGAAAACGTCATGCACACGTCATTGAAAGAAGCGGTTGAATACTTTACCGAAAATGCTCCAAAAGGCGAGTATGTGTTAGTAGTCGAGGGTAAAGAAAAACCCGAAGAACAAACATTTAGTTTAGACGATGCCGTAAACCTGGCAACAAAACTTAAAAGCGAAGGATTGCCGCTTACAGAGGCGGCAAAAGAAGCCGCAGCGGCGTGCGGCTTTAAAAAAAGCGAAATTTATAAAATGCTTATAAACAACAAAGAGGATTAAGGAATTTCCTTAATCCTCTTGTTTTATTTAATTGCAACACCGTTAACGTAGATGTTATAGCTGCCAAAGTCGATATTTGAATAGGTAGAATCGGCGTCGGTAAAGCTGGTTAAATACCAGTTGCCGGTAAGCTTAATCTTTGAACTTGCGTCTACTGTAATAGAAAGGGTTTTTGCGGTATTATCTGCATTTACCGCACCCTCAAAGTAAGATCCGGAAGAGAGTGTAAAATCTAAACTCGAAATAGAATCTACCACTATATTGCCGGCAGCTTTTTGGTTTTTAAAGCTTAATGTTACTGTGCCGCCGTTGCTGCCGCTTTGGCCCCAGGAATCTTTTTGAATGCGTAAGAAATTGCCTGTTTTGTCATTATTAACTATTGTGTTGTTTTCTAATGTTATAACGGCGCTTGTATTGGTTACATAAAAGCTGTCGCCCACTTCGGTTGTAATTTTGCTGTTTTTAGCGGTAAAACTGGCGGTGCCGGTTGCGGCGTCCCCGCTTTGCGACTGATACAGAAAAACATTTTTATAAGTGGTGGACTGTCCGTTTAATTTTGTGTTGTTATCATACAGTTCACAAGAGTCTAAAGTTATGGAGTTTTTACCCTCGATAATAGCTCCTTCGGATGTGTTCGATACAAGCTTTGCGCCGGTAACGGTAACATCTGCCGTGGAATAAATTGCAGGCGAGCCGGCTCCGTTTGTTGTATATGTGCCGCCGGTAACCTTTACGGTTCCGCCGCCGCGGTCGGTTCGAATTGCCGCGCTCGATACACCGCTTGTAGTAACTGTAAGGTTTTCGGCGTTCATAATTCCGCCGCCTGTAGTCATAATACCGCCGGAACCGTCGCCCGTGGTTGTAATTGTAGAGTCGCTTATATTTACGGTTGTGCCGTCGCCGGTTGCATTGTTGGTTGTGGCGCTGCCACCGTAGCAGAAAACGCCGTTTGCGCCGTTACCGTTTGTTGTAACGTTAATATTTTTTAAGGTTAAATTGGCGCCGTCTTTGGCTATTACCGCGGCGTTGGTACCGTAAAAACTCGAATTATCTCCGCCGGCGGAATCGCCGGTTTTATTTATTGTGGCATTACTCACGGTTACGGTTTTGCCGCTTACTAAAAGTGCGTTATTATCGGCCGTCGTGCTTTCGTAGGTTTTGCCGGTTTCGTCGGCTGTTACTTCGTTTGAGGCAGAATATTCCGCGCTTGTGCTAAAGGAAGCGCCCGAAGGCATTTGTGCGTTTGTTTTATTGTTTGCGCCAATCAGTACGCCTGCTGTTGTAAGCGCCGCCGCAAGCATAACAGTAACAATTGTGCCTGCAAGCACCTTTTCCGCACTGTTAAAGGTTTCACGGAAGGTCTTTTTGTTAAAAGCGGACATTACAAGGTATACCACAGATGCCGAGAATACTGCGCATTCCACTCCGAAAAGTACATACCACAAAACTTTGCTTTCGGAATTAGTGTGCATATTAGGTGGTGTGCCTTCTTGATTACCAGATGGCATTGTGGGGGCTGCGGCAGTTTCGCTTGTGCTGCCGTCAGTGCTTAAACCGGAATCTGTGCCGCTGTTATCACCGGATGGAGGCGTAGGCGGTGTACCTGTTTGTGTGCCGGTTGTGTCGCCGGATGGAGGTGTAGGCGGTGTACCTGTTTGTGTGCCGGTTGTGTCACCGGAAGGCGGCGTAGGCGGTGTACCTGTTTGCGTACCGCTGTTATCACCGGAAGGAGGCGTAGGCGGTGTACCTGTTTGCGTGCCGCTGTTATTGCCCGATGGCATTGACGGAGGTGTTCCGGTTTGTGTATTATCGGCTTGCTCGCTTATATTGGCCGGAGCTTCCGGCATGCCTGAAGGCGCCGAAGTTGAGTTTATTTTACTGAGTGTAAACCACACTGCAATGCACATTAATATTGCAATTGCTGATACGATAATGTTTTTATAAGTTCTCTTCATCTAAATCACTTCTTTCTGTATTTATAAGATCAAAGTCTATCCAAAAAGTTACGCCGTTTTCGTTGTTTACAACGCCGCAGCTATTTGAATGCAGCTTTGCGATCGCCTTAACTATTGAAAGCCCTAATCCAAAACGGCTTTCGTCGCGCTTATGGGAAATATCTCCCCTGTAAAAACTTTGCCAGATATGCGGCATCACTTTGGGGTCAATCTGCTCGCCATCGTTATATACTTCGACGCGTGCTTTATTATCACAAACTTTTAGCGATACCTTAATTTCGCCCTTGTTGTGCGCTACCGCATTTTCTAAATATCCTTTTACGGCTTGCTCGACAAGATCAGGGTCTGCCGAAACGCTAAGCTCTTTTAGGTTATATTCGTGTTTTGAATCCTTTAATATTGGTTCTGCAATAGAAATTATAAGTTTATCGAGCTCAAAATTCTTTTTATTTAACGGTATTCCGCCCGATTCGTATTTTGAAAGGTTAAGTATGCTTAGCACAAGCTTATTCATCCTTGCGCTTTCGTCGATAATAATATCGCAGTATTTATCCTTATTTTTGCTGTTAATATTTTCTTTTAGTGCTTCCGCGTAGCCTTTTACAATTGATATAGGGGTTTTAAGCTCGTGCGAAACATTCGCCACAAATTCTCTGCGCATAACATCGAGGCTTCGCTCTTTTTCGAGCTCACACTCTAAAATTCTGTTCTTTTCGCGTAAATCCTTAAGCGCATTATCGAGCTTATCCGACATATCATTTATTGATTCCGCAAGCTCTCCGATTTCATCATTATCAGAGGTGCTTAATCTTTCGCTAAAATCAAGAGATGCCATTTTTTTGGTGATATTGTTCATGGCGGTGATGGGTTTTGTCATATTGCGCGAAGCGAAAATCATAATTATTGTCGCAACCATGAAAGAAACAAGCGCCAAACCCGAAATAAAGTTGTTAGCTATATCTGCGCTTTCATTAAGAAGGCTTATTTTTGTGCGCATCTCAACAGTATAGTCGTCATAAACAATTTTATAAACTATAAATTCATCTTTAGTCATCCGGTCAACTGCACGCTCTAAAACGCTGCCGTCCGATAATGTTTTGCTTTCCTTGGCCTCTAAATTGCCATGCTGCATATCGAGCTTTTCGCCGCTTTTAAAAAGGTAATCGAGCATCTGCCCGCCGTCGGTCGTATATAGTACAAAACCTTGGCTATCGTATATTTCGGTTTGGATATTATAGTTGCTTTCGATGTTTGAAATATACTCCAGTACCGCATCCGAATCGCTCATATTAAGATCATTAAAGCTTGATTTTTGCGCGATTATTGTGCGCTCTTGTTTAAATATATAGTAAGAGCTCAAAAACGCGGTGTTAAAAATCATTATAACTAAAACAAACGAGAAAAATATGATGCCGACTCTTAAAAACAGCCTAAACCACAGGCGGTTAAATATTGATCTACTTTTCATATTTATAACCTATTCCGTACACGGTTTTAATATGGAGTGCACCGTATTCTTTTAGTTTTGTGCGAAGTCTCGCTACATGACTGTCAACCGTACGCGAATCGCCGTCGTAATCGTATCCCCAAACGGCGTCTAAAATTTGGTCTCGGTTTAAAACTCTGCCGCTGTTTTCGGTAAAATAAACGAGAATTTCGAATTCCTTTAAAGTAAGGCTTAAAAGCTTGCCGTCAAGGTATGCAACATATGCGTCGCGGTTTATATAAAGTCCGTTTTTCTCTGCTTCGGCGTTGTTTTTTATGCCGTTGGCACGCCTTAAAAGCGCTTCTATTCTTTTGTTAAGCACCGAAAGCGAAAAGGGTTTTGTAACATAATCGTCGGCGCCGTTTTCAAATCCCATCAGCTGATCAAATTCTTCGCTTCTTGCGGTTAGCATTATTATGGGTATGTTAGAAAATTCCCTGATTTTCCTTGTCGCTTCCCAGCCGTCCATCACAGGCATCATAATATCCATAATAGCAAGGGCTATTTTATTATCCTCTCGGATTTTAATAAGCGCCTCTTCGCCGTCATAACAGGTTATACAATCGTAGCCTAGTTCGCTAAAATAATCTGAAACAAGATCTGTAATTCTCTTTTCGTCGTCAGCAATTAATATCTTTACTTTTTCGCTCATTTCTAGCACCCCTTTGATTATTATTATCCGCAAGTATGTTTTATCTCGATAAAAATCTTGTGAACAATTTATGAACTATGTTGTCTTTTTTGTGCTTAAAATATCTAAGTTTCGGTCTACTACCGCCCTGCCGCGCCAAGTATAAGCACGGTTTTTATCGTCCTCGTCTTTTTGGTATTTGTCGCGGTATCCGTCTAAAAATTCATCTATATTGGTGTTCGCGGCATTTTTATTTAAGGGACAAACCGCTTGGCAAATATCACAGCCGAAAACCGAACCAAGCTTTTTAATATCTGCTTTTTCGTCTAAAGTAAGCTCGCCCTTTTTTTGAGTAAGCGAAGAAAGGCACCTGCTTTTATCAAGCCCTACGGGGCAGTGATTTTTACACATTCCGCATTTTGGGCATTCTTTAAATTCGCAAGCGTCTTTTAAACGAATGCTTGTAAGTATTTCGCCGATAAATACAAAGCTTCCGTATTTTTTTGTTATTAAAAGACCGTTTTCCCCCTTAACGCCAAGGCCGGCATAAACTGCAGCATACACCTCGCCAATGGGTGAAATATCGGTAAACGGTGAAAAGTTTTCTTCAGGAATTTCTTCTTTTAGTTTTGAAGCTAAGTTTTTAAGTTTTATCATTGCCACATTATGATAATCCGGTACAGCGCAGTATCTGGATATGTTTTCAGGCGGCTTTTCTTTAACTTTATAAGGAAATACAAAAACAACAGCCCCAAAAAAACCCTCGCTTTTTAAGCGTGAGTTTTTATTTTGGGGCAAAGAAGTTAAACTGCAAAAACCGAAATCTATTCCCGGCAGCTCTTTTTTTATTATATTTTTAATCCGTTTCGTCATAAACAGATTATATCACAAATTAAAATAAAAATAAACAAGCCGGTATAAACCGGCTTGTTTTATTCTCTTACATCGCCTACAAAATATACCGCAACCGTGCCCGGGCCGCTGTGTGAAGCGATAATTGTGCCTATATCGAATATTTTTATATCGTCACTTTTTAAATTGGGGAAATTTTTAAGAATTTCGTTTTTTGTTTCATAAGCGGTTGAAAGACAATTTGAATGGCTTAAAAACACCTTGCCGTTATATCTGTTGCCGTTTTCGGCGTGCTTTACCATTTCCGATACGGTTTTTTCTATTGCCGCACGCTTGCCGCGGGCTTTACTGTAGGCAACAATTTTGCCGGCATTATCTAAGTGCATTATAGGACAAATGCCAAGCACGGTTGCTATCATTGCAGTAGCGCCCGATACCCTGCCGCTCTTTTTAAACCATTTAAGCGTTGTGGAAAAAAACTGATGGTGTATCTTTTTTGAAAGCTCGGTTGTTTTTTCAACTACCTGTTCTAAACTATCGCCGTTGTCACGCATATCGGCTGCCATGTCAACTAAAAGGCCGTAACCTGAAGACGAGCAGTAGGAATCAAGCACAACTATGGTTTTGCCGCTTTCATCTGAAACCTTTTTAGCCGCGGCTTCGGCGTTTACTATGCTTGTGGTCATGCCGGAGCCTAAAACTATATGAAAAATTTTATCATGAGTTTTTACAAGCTCGCTAAAAAAATCATAATAACTAAATTCGTTAATCTGCGAAGTATGAGGCATTTTGCCTTCTTCTAAAAAACCGTAAAAACGCGGAAGTGCCATAGGATCCCTTAGCATATCGTCTACGTATTCGGTGCCTTCAATTTGATAACTATAAAATAGTACCGGGATATTCCTTTTTTCCATATAAGAATAAGGAAGATCTACCGTTGATTCACAAGAGAGTAAAAATTGCTCCATAGTTTCACCTCGTTTTTTTCTTATTATAACACATAAATAGTATTTTTCAATAGATTTTTTAGTTTTGTAAACTTTTTTATCTAATTTTTAAAATTATATGAGGAAAAAACTCAAAATATAAGTATTGTATTTTTTTTATCTATAATTTATAATAATAGCAAATAATGGTGAGGCGAATATGAATATAAATGTTAACGACAGTGTTATTCTTAAAAAACCACATCCCTGCGGAACAAACAGGTTTGTAGTTACGCGGGTTGGTATGGATATTAAACTAAAATGCACCGGCTGCGGCAAGGAGCTTGAATTTCCGCGCGCCGCCGCCGAGAAAAGAATAAAGAAAACGGAGTCAAACGATGCTCGATAAACTAAAATCCATTGAAAATAGATTTAATCAAATAGACGATGAGCTTGCAAGCCCTTCCGTAATATCGGACAATGAAAAGCTTAAAAAGCTAATGAAAGAGCGCAAAACCTTAGAGCCTATAGTTGATTGTTACAGAGAATACTGCAAAGCAGACGAAGCCAAAACCGAAGCTAAAGCCATACTCGACGATTCTTCTTACGACAAAGATTTTAAAGCTTTGGCCGAAGAACAGTTTAAAGACAGCGCGGAAAAGGTTGAATCTCTTTTAGAAGAGCTTAAAGTGCTTTTACTGCCGAGAGACCCTAACGACGATAAAAACGTAATTATTGAAATCCGCGGCGGAGCAGGGGGCGAAGAAGCGGCGCTTTTTGCGGCAAATTTATACCGTATGTACACCATGTACGCCGAAACCAAAGGCTTTAAAACGGAAGTTATAAACGAAAACGCCACAGAACTTGGCGGTATTAAAGAAATAAGCTTTATGATAACAGGCGACGGCGCTTATTCAAGATTTAAATATGAAAGCGGCGTCCACCGCGTACAGCGCGTGCCGGACACCGAGGCTTCCGGCAGAATTCACACGTCTACCGTAACCGTTGCGGTTTTACCCGAAGCCGAAGAGGTTGAGCTTGAAATTAATCCCTCCGATTTGCAGATAGACACCTATCGCTCCGGCGGAGCAGGCGGCCAGCACGTAAACAAAACCGAAAGCGCCATAAGAATTACCCATCTGCCTTCCGGCCTTGTGGTTGAATGCCAGGATGAAAGAAGCCAGCACAAAAACAAGGACAAAGCCATGAAAGTGCTTCGTTCACGGCTTTTTGAGCAACTGCAAAAAGAACAGTCGGACGCCATTGCAAGCGACCGTAAAAGCCAGGTCGGAACGGGTGACCGCAGCGAGCGAATAAGAACCTACAACTATCCGCAAGGACGTGTTACCGACCACAGAATAGGGCTTACTTTATATAAACTTGAGCAAATACTAAACGGTGATTTAGACGAGCTTATAGATTCGATAATAACCTTCTACCGCGCAGAAATGTTAAAAGCTTCTAAAGAGGGCGAAGAATAATAGACACTAAAATACTTACAACAAGAAAAAGCGACCTTGCGGCTGCCGCCAAAATATTAAAAAGCGGCGGTGTAGTTGCTTTGCCCACAGAAACGGTATACGGCCTATGTGCAGACGCTTTAAACGAAGCCGCCGTACAAAAGATTTTTAAAGCCAAAGGACGACCGGCGGACAATCCGCTTATAGTGCATATTTCGGACCTTTCGCAAATAGAAGATCTTTCTTACGGGCTTCCTGAAGGCGCTTTAAAACTTACAGAAAAGTTTTGGCCGGGCCCGCTTACAGTTATAGTTAAAAAGAAAAGCACCGTACCGGATATTACTTCGGGCGGGCTTAGCACCGTTGCTATACGTTTTCCGAAAAACCCGGTTATTAAAAAGGTTATGGAACTTTCGGGGTGCGTTATAGCGGCTCCGAGCGCGAATATTTCAGGTAGCCCCAGCCCCACGAATTTTAAACATGTAAAAGAAGATATGTTCGGCAGAATCGACGCAATAGTAGACGGCGGCGATTGTGAAATAGGTGTTGAATCTACCGTGGTTTCCTTTGTGGACGATACTCCGCGAATTTTGCGTCCCGGCGGGGTAACAGCAGAGCAAATTAAAGAAATTCTGCCCGACGTTATAATTGATAAAGGGGTATATAGCAGCGTTAAAAAGGCGCTTTCTCCCGGTATGAAATACAAACACTACGCGCCAAAAGCGGAAGTATATTTAATTAACGCAAAAAGCAGCGTATTTTGCAACTTTGTAAATCGTGAAAACATAGCCGCATTATGTTTAAAAGAGGACGAACAAAAGCTATCGGTTCCTTATGTAAGTCTTGGGGAAAAACCCGAAAAAAACCTATTTAGCGCCCTTAGAACACTTGACGAAAAAGGCTTTAAAACGGTGGCGGCTCATGCGCCGAATTTAGAGGGTGTAGGGCTTGCGGTGTATAACCGTCTTATTCGCTCATGCGGATTTAAAACCATAAACCTTCCGGTAATAATTGGTCTTACAGGGCCTTCCGGTGCCGGCAAAACCATGGCCGCAAATACTGCGGAAGGTTTAGGTTTTTACCATATAGATTGCGACCGCTTTGCAAGCTCCATAGTAAGCAGCCAATTAGAAGAGCTTGCCGCCGTGTTTGGCAAAAAAATACAAAACGGCAATAAGCTGAATAAAAAAGCTTTGGCACGCATTGCTTTTTCTTCAAAAGAAAACACCGAAGCCTTAAACAAAATTACACTTCCGGCAATTAAAGCGGCGCTGAAAGAAGAAATCACAAAACTCAATAAACCCTATATTCTGCTTGACGGCGCAACCATTTTCGAAGCCGGAGCTGAAAACCTTTGCGACGCGGTAATTGCCGTTACGGCAGATATGCATTTAAGAAAAGAAAGAATAATTAAAAGAGACGGTTTATCTGAAGCGGACGCTATGCTACGCTTATCCGCTTCTAAAAGCGAAGACTTTTACAAAGAAAAAACGCCGTATGTTATTAAAAACAACGGCGATATTAATGAATTTTTGCAAAACTTTACAAACACTTTAAAAAAATTTATGAAAGATATTAAAAAGGATGAAAAAGATGGACACTAAAGAAATTAAAGAAAAGCTTTCACTTAAAAGAACTAACGGTTTTAACAGTTTAAGTGATGAAGAAATTACCGCCGCTTACGATTTTTGCGACGGCTACAAAGGTTTTTTAAAAAAGGCAAAAACCGAACGCAAGGCGGTTAAAGAAGCCATTTTAATTGCTAAAGCGCACGGTTTTTGCGAGTTTGAACCCGGCAAAAAATACGAGGCCGGCGAAAAGCTTTACATTAACAACCGCGGAAAATCGGCGGCTTTTATTGTTACCGGCAAAAAAAGCGCAGAACAAGGCGTAAATATTGTTGCGGCGCATATTGACAGCCCACGCCTTGATTTAAAGCCCAACCCTTTAAAAGAGGACAGCGAGCTTTGCCTGTTAAAAACCCACTATTACGGGGGGCTTCGCAAATACCAGTGGACGGCAATACCCCTTGCACTTCACGGTGTTGTCTGCACAGCGGACGGTAAGGTTATTAACGTAACGATCGGCGACGAGGATGACGACATTTGCTTTGTAATAAGCGACCTTTTGCCGCACCTTGCCTCTGAACAAAACAAGCGCACGCTATCCGAAGGGATTTCAGGTGAGGAACTTAACATATTAATTGGAAGCAGGCCTTTAAAAACCGATGAAGAAGGCGAAACCGTAAAGCTTAATATTTTAAAAATTCTTTATGAAAAATACGGCTTTACTGAAACAGATCTTGTTTCAGCCGAGCTTGAGTGTGTGCCGGCGCTGCCTGTTAAAGACATTGGTCTTGACCGCTCGATGATAGGCGCCTACGGGCACGACGACCGTGTTTGTGCATATCCAGCCATTATGGGGCTTATGGATTTGCCTACACCGGACAAAACCGCAATTGTAATTTTAGCCGACAAAGAAGAGACCGGTTCGGACGGCAACACGGGACTTAATTCCGCATTTTTAAAATACATCGTGGACGATCTTGCAAGACCCTACGGCTTAAGCACTACTATAGCGCTTAGAAACTCCTGCTGCCTTTCGGCGGACGTAAACGCCGCGCTCGACCCGACGTTTAAGGACGTTTTCGACCCCGCTAACGCCGCAATGCTTAACCACGGCGCGGTTATAACCAAATACACGGGAGCAAGAGGAAAATATTCAACAAACGATTCCTCAGCTGAGTACATGGCAAAAATCCGCGGTATTCTTGACAAGGAAAACGTAATTTGGCAAACCGGCGAAATGGGCAAGGTTGATATCGGCGGCGGCGGCACGGTCGCAAAATACATAGCCAATTTAGGCGTTGACGTTATAGACCTCGGCGTTCCGGTGCTTTCTATGCATGCGCCTTTTGAAACCGTTTCTAAAATAGACGTCTACTCGGTATTTAAGGCAATTTGCGCATTCTTTAAGAATGCTTAGGAGTTGTTTTTATGAACGAACAAAAATCTGTTTGTCTTGACGGCAAATGGGACCTGTATTTTGAGGAAAACAGGATTTGCAAAGATTACGCGGACACTATAAAAACCCACAGCGACTTAAAAAAGCACAAACTCAAAAAAATCACCGGCACGGTACCCGGCAATTTTGAGTTGGATTTTTCCGCCGCCGGGATTTTGCCCGATGATTTATTTTTCGGTCAAAATATTTTAAAGGTTCAGGACTATGAAAATTTGCATCTTTGGTACAACGCCGCGTTTGACTGTGAACTTTCAGGCGAAACTTACTTACGCTTTGACGGGCTTGATACATTTGCCGATATTTATTTAAACGGCAGGCTTGTTTACAGCGCCGACAATATGCTTATTCCGCACGAATTTCCCGTTAACAATCTAAAAATCGGAAAAAACGAAATTTTGGTGCATATAAAGCCTACTGAAACAGAAGCGCGAAAACTTGCGCTTGGCGCGGGCGTTACAAGTGCGCTAAACTATAATTTTTCATCTGTTAACGTCAGAAAAGCCGCTCATACCTACGGATGGGATATTATGCCGCGCGCGGTTTCCGGCGGTATTTACCGCAGCGTTTATTTAATTAACAAGCCGGCGCGGCGCATTAACGACTATTATTTATACACCTATTTTTTGCCGTACGAAAGGGTTAAATGGAACGACGGACGCTGTGCCGCGATCGGTTTTTACTATAATATCAACTGCCCTGACGACAGCATTCGCGACTATGAAATAGAGCTTGATATTTCCTGCAAAAATCACAAGATTTACTATAAAAACCGCGTTTGGCACACAGAAGAAAACAAAAAGATTTTTATAAATGAACCGCCGCACTTATGGTGGCCAAGAGGCATGGGCGAGCCAAACCTTTATAAAGGCACCTTAAACCTTTACTTTAAAGGCGAACTTGCCGATACAAAAGATATTTCGTTTGGTATACGGCGTGTTGAGCTTATTCGCCGCGAATATAAAGACGAAAACGACAAGGGCGAGTTTTTATTTACCGTAAACGGCGAAAAGATTTTTGTCCACGGAACAAACTGGGTGCCGCTTGACGCTTTTCATTCGCAAGACGGCAAAAGATTTGAAAAAGCGGCAAAGATGGTTAAAGATTTAAACTGCAATATGTTAAGGCTTTGGGGCGGCAACGTTTACGAGGACGAAGAGCTTTACCGTTTTTGCGATGAAAACGGAATTGCCATTTGGCAGGATTTTGCAATGGCTTGCGCCACATATCCGAGAACCGAGGAATTTGCCGATAAAATACGTAAAGAGCTAAGCGTAATTATCCCTGTTTACCGCAAGCACCCGAGTCTTTTTATCTGGTGCGGCGATAACGAGTGCGATACGGCGGCGCTTTGGTGCCTTACCACTTTAAGAGACCCCAACAAAAACATAATAACAAGGCGCGTAATACCCGATATGCTTGAGCAGTTAGACCCTATGAGGCCGTATTTGCCGTCAAGCCCTTATATTTCAAAAAAAGACATGGAAAACGGCACCGCTTTTAAGCTTGCTGAAAACCATTTGTGGGGCGCTGTTGACTACTACAAGGACGATTTTTTCACAAAAACAGCAACAGTTTTTTCAAGTGAAATTGGGTATTTTGGCTGCCCTAATACTGAAAGCATTAAAAAATTCATTCCTAAAAACAGTCTTTGGCCGTACACCGACGATAACGAGGACTGGAACATTCACGCCGCCAACATGGAACCAAGCGGCTACTACGCATTCCGCATAAAAAGAATGATAAGCCAGGCGGAATATCTATTTAGCGAAAAACCTGACAGCTTAGAAAAATTTTCGGTCTGCTCGCAAATCTCACAGGCAGAGGCTTTGAAATATTTTATTGAGATATTTAGAACCAACCAGTTTAACGGTAAAAACGGCATACTTTGGTGGAATCTTTTAGACGGCTGGCCGCAATTCTCCGACGCGGTGGTAGACTATTACTTTGAAAAGAAACCGGCTTATCACGTTATAAAAAGGGTTCAGCAAGATATTGCCGTAATGTTTAAAGAAAAGGAAAACGGCGAATATGCGGTTATCGCCGCGAACGGCACGCTAAACGATGAACAAGGCAGTCTTGTAATTACCGACCTATCAAAAGGCAAAGAGGTTTTAAGCACCGACTTTACGGCAACAAAAAATTCCGCTGTAAAAATCGGCGCGATTAAAGCGGAAAAGGGCACACATTTTTATTTAATTGAATACGAAGTGGGCGGCAAGACCTATAAAAACCATTATCTCGCCGGAACGCCTAAATTTAACGCCGACGAAATTATAGAATACTACAAAAAAGCCGAACTGATAAAATAAAAGGAAGTCGTAAGACTTCCTTTTTTATTTCCCGAAATAATCTTTAACCGTCTTTAGGTGGTCTATAATGTGCAGGTGCTGGGGACATATGCTTTCGCAGGCGCCGCAGGCAATACAATCGCCGGCTGCTCCGTGATCATTAAGCAGTCTTTCGTAATATTCCCCCTGCGGAGTCCAGCCTTTGTTTTTGTCTTCTATTAAATCGGCATTATAAAGTGAAAAATACTTTGGTATTGCAATATTTTTAGGACAGCCCTCTAAGCAATAACCGCACCCGGTGCATTTTATATTGTTTGTGGAGTTTATGGCTTTTACTACATTGTTTAAAAGCTCGTGCTCGGCGTCTGTAAGCGGTTTTATATTTTCAAATAAATCTACGTTATCTTTTAATTGTTCGAAATTGCTCATACCGGAAAGCACAACTTTTACGTTGCTAAGCTCTGCCGCAAACCTAAGCGCATAAGAAGCATAAGAGCCGGAAAAACCGTTAAAAAGCTTTGAAACCCCAGGGTCAAGATTTTGCAGCGTTCCGCCCTTTACCGGTTCCATTACGGTTACCGGAACATTCCTTTTAGTTGCCGCTTCATAGCATTTGCGCGATTCAATAGCCGAAGAATCCCAATCGAGATAATTTATTTGAAGCTGGACAAAATCCATATCGGGGTTTTCGTCCAAAACCTTTTCTAAAAGCGCCGCTTTATCGTGAAAAGAAAAGCCGATATTTTTTACTAATCCCTCTTGTTTTTTCTTCCGTAAAAAATTAAAGCCGTCGCACTTTGTAAATTTCGGCAAGGAACTTGTGCCAACGTCGTGCAGAAGATAATAATCAAAATACTCTGCACCCGTCTTTTTAAGTTGCCCTAAAAAAACGCGCTCTAAATCTTCCTTGGTGTTAAAATATTCGCTGTGCATTTTGGTGGCAACAGTAAATTTTTCTCGCGGATAGCGGTCAACTACCGCCGTTTTTATTGCCTCTTCACTTTTGCCTGCATGATACATTAAAGCCGTATCAAAATATGTAAAACCGTGGCCGATGAAATAATCAACCATTTTTTCGGTCTCTTTTAGGTCTATTCTTGAGTAATCGTCTTTATTTATAACGGGAAGTCTCATAAAGCCGAAGCCAAGTTTTTTCATATTTAGTCCTTTCTGCCGGTAGAACCAAATCCGCCGGCGCCTCTGTCGGTCGAATCAAGCTCTTCTTCTACAAAAGATGCCTTAATATATGGCGCGATAACAAGCTGTGCTATGCGCTCGCCTTTTTCTATTTTTTGTGCGGTTTTGCCGTGATTAAAAATTGAAACCATAATTTCGCCGCGATAGTCGCTGTCAATTACGCCTACCTTGTTAGCGGGAGCAAGCCCTCTTTTTGTGGCGGCGCCGCTTCTGGCATAAATAAGGCCTACATACCCTTCGGGAATTTGAACGGCTATACCGGTTTTTATTAAAACAGTTTCACCGGGCAGTACCGTAATGCTTTCCTCGGCGCAGTCGCAGTAAAGGTCTGCCCCTGCGGCTTCTACACTGCCATAGGTTGGAATAACCGCAGTTTTTGTAAGCTTTTTTAATTTTACTTTGCATTCCATATTATATCTCTTTTCTGCCGTTTAAAGCGTGGGAGAGTGTTACTTCATCAGCATATTCAAGGTCGCTTCCTATTGGTATACCAAGGGCAAGCCTTGTTATTTTTATGCCCATAGGTTTAATAAGCCGTGAAATATAACTTGATGTGGCTTCCCCTTCTACGGTGGGATTTGTAGCCATTATTACCTCTTTTACGGTTCCGTCTGAAAGACGCGATAAAAGCTCTTTTATTTTAATATCTTCCGGAGAAATACCGTCTAAAGGCGAGAGCGCTCCGTGAAGCACGTGATAAAGTCCTTTATATTCGCCCGTCTTTTCAAAAGGCGGAACGTCCTTTTCGTCCTCAACCACACAAACAACACTTTTATCTCTTGTGGGGTCTATGCAAATATCGCAGACCTCTTTATCGGTAATGTTCTGGCACACCTTACAGGTGTGCACCGATTTTTTAGCTTCTAAAATAGCGTTGGCAAAAGATTTTGCTTCGTCATCGCTTTTAGAAAGCACATAAAAAGCAAGTCTTGCAGCAGATTTTTTACCTATTCCGGGCAGACGTTCGAACTGCTCGATAAGTCTTTGAAGAGATGGTATTTTATAGTTCATAATTAGAAAAGTCCCGGAATGTTAGGCAGTTCTAAGCCGCTTTGAAGTTTTTCCATTTCGCTTTCGCTTGTTTTTTTGGCGGTGGAAATCGCCTCGTTTAAAGCGACAATTAAAAGGTCCTCGAGCATTTCTGCGTCTTCAAGGCACTCGGGATCTACCTGTATGCTTTTAATTTCGTGGGCACCGGTTACGGTAACATTAATAAGTCCGCCGCCGGCAGAGGCAGAATATTCTTTTTTATCAAGCTCTTCTTGCAAATTTGCGGCGTCCTCCTGCATTTGCTGCACCTTTTGCATAAGCTCTGCTCTTGAAGGCCCCTGCGGAATTCTGACTTTCATATTTTTACTCCTTATTAAAGATTATTTAAATTTTTTGCAAACAAAGAAAGCGGATCTTCGCTTTCCTCTTTCTTTTTGTACGGCCCGATATTATAGGGCTTACCTAAAACCTCGGCTATAGCGCTTTTTATAATTTCACGCATGCGACTGTCCGCATTTACCATTTCACGAAAAGCGGGCAAATCACTATCTATTAAAACGCGATTATCTATAAGATAGGCTTTTGTGCCGCTCATGCCGCCATAAAGCGGTTTGCTGCGTGTTTTTATTATTTCAAGCACATCCTGCCAAGCCGCAATTTTACCGTCCGGCATAATTTCCGCCATTTTAGGTTTAATTTCTTCCGGCGCCGCCTTTTTTGGCTCCGGTTTTTCTGTAGAAGCAGTCTCGCTTTCAATATTGCAAAGCTTTAACGCGGCAAGCTCAAGCTCGGCTTTACGGCTAGAGTGCGCCATGCTTTCACGCGCAGCAGACAGCACACTTATAGCCTCTTGCGCTTTTTTAAGCGAATATGCCTTTGCCGTATTTATGGCGCTTTCGTAATCTTCATCCGACAGTTCAATTAACTGCCTTGGATTTCGCACGGCCTTTATTACCATTATGTTTCTAAAATACCCGATAAGCTCTTCACAGAAATTTTTCAAATCCAAAGACGAGCGATAAACGCCGTCTATTATCTCTAAAACAGAAGAAGCATCGTTCTTAGCTACCGCTGCGGCAAAATTATCACATACCTTTTTGTTTGCAATTCCGCAAATTGAGGCAACTTCGTCTTCCGTAATATCATCACAGCATCCATAGCACTGATCAAGAAGCGAAAGAGCGTCCCTTAGTCCTCCGTCCGAAAGCCTTGCTATCATACCGGCGGCACCATCGGAAAGCTTAATGCCCTCTTCTTTTGCAACATATAAAAGTCTTTCTTTAATTATGTCGCTTTCTATGCGCTTAAAGTCATACCGCTGACAGCGCGAAAGAATGGTTGCAGGAAGCTTGTGAGCTTCGGTTGTGGCAAGAATAAAAATAACATGAGCCGGCGGTTCCTCAAGCGTTTTTAAAAGAGCGTTAAATGCTTCTTGTGTAAGCATATGAACTTCATCAATTATATAAACACGGTACTTTAATATACTTGGCAAAAATGCGATTTGTTCTTTTAAATCGCGAACATCATTAACGCCGCGGTTAGAGGCAGCGTCCATTTCAATAATATCGGTAGATCCTGAAAGCACCGCTTTACAGCTTTCGCACTCCATGCACGGATCGCCGTTTTCGGTGTGCTCGCAGTTAACCGCTGCGGCAAGAATTTTAGCGCAGGTGGTTTTACCCGTGCCGCGCGTTCCGCAAAACAGGTACGCATGAGAAATCCGGCCGAATTTTACCGAATTTTTTAAGGTCTCGGTAACGGCAGACTGCCCCACAACATCGGAAAAACATTTCGGTCTGTATTTACGGTAAAGCGCCCTATACATAAGCTACTCCTTTAACAAAAAACAATGTCATACATTTGGGTGTGCGAACCGACCGATTTGCTGCGGCGCATGAACAAAACCGCTTAATGCTGCTCGGTTCCCCGCCTGACATGGTTCACAGCTGCCCATCGCACAGGACCCGCCAATCCGCACGCCCAAATATACGACAATTAGTACTATATTATTATATAACATTTAACTGCTTTTTACAATATATTTTTTAAGTCTTGTATATTCTAATAAAATTTGGTAAAATAATTTTGATATATAAAGAGGGTGTTTAGTTTGAAATTTAATGCTGGTAGATTTTTTGATTTTAATCATACTGCCGCTGCAAACCTTTTTGAAAACGCCGAAAATGTTTACGACGTGCTGCCGCAAATTAAAGGCTTTATACTTAATTTTCAAAAAACCTTAGGTGAAGATTATATAAAATTAAGCGACGACGTGTATGCCCATAAAACTGCAAAAATTGCACCTTCGGCTTTTATTGACGGACCTACTGTTATTGGTGCCGGCACCGAAATAAGGCACTGCGCATTTATTCGCGGCAGCGCGCTTATAGGCGAAAACTGCGTTATCGGTAATTCTACCGAGCTTAAAAACGTAATTGTATTTGATAACGCTCAGCTTCCGCATTACAATTATGTGGGCGATTCGGTTATTGGCTACCGCTCGCATATGGGCGCCGGAAGCATTACAAGCAATTTAAAAAGCGATAAAACGCTTGTAACTATAAAAGCAGGCGATGAAAAAATTGAAACGGGTCTTAAAAAATTCGGCGCTATTTTAGGAGATAATGTTGAAGTGGGCTGCGGAAGCGTTTTAAATCCCGGAACAATAATAGGCCAAAACAGCAATATATATCCACTTTCTATGGTAAGGGGATACGTGCCGGAAAATTCTATATACAAAAACCGTCGCGAAATAGTAACAAAACTTGAAAGCAGGTAACATTTTGGAGCTTTGGGACATACTATCTGAGGACGGCACTCCTACGGGCAAAACCGTCGAGCGCGGCAGTCAGTTTTCGGCCGGGGAATATCATTTGGTTGTACATATTTGGCCGGTGGCCCCTTCAGGTGCAGTGCTTATTCAGCGCCGCAGCCGCAACAAAAAGCTTATGCCCGGCGAATGGGCGGCTACCGGCGGTGCGGCAATAACCGGAGAAAGCTCGTATTTGGCCGCAAAGCGCGAGCTTTATGAAGAGCTTGGAATTGACGCCGATAATTTAATACTGTTAAAAAGAATTAAAAAACATAATTCCTTGGTTGACGTGTACGGCTTAAAGTGCCGGGTTAACACGGCCGATCTAAAACTTCAAAAAAGCGAAGTTGCAGATGCCAAGTGGGTAAGCCTTGAAACGCTTTATAAGATGATTGATACCGGGGAATATCACAACTACGGCAAGGAATATTTTAATATAGTTGCCGATTTTAGCAATGCATGTAAAGGAGAAAGCAATGAGCTTGTCAGTCGAAGGTGAAAAATGTCCGGTATGCCACGGTTATTTGTTTGATGACGACGATGTTGTGTTTTGTGTAGACTGCGGTGCGCCACATCACAGAAGCTGCTATGAATCGCTCGGTCATTGTGCGCTTGAAGAATACCACGGAACCGATTTAGAATACAAACGCCCCGAAAAAATTGAAGTGGAAGAAATTAAAAATTCATCGGATGACAGTCCTTTAAATTTTGACGAAAACGTAAACCTTCATTTTATCCCAATGAGCGCTCTTTACGGCGGTCATAATAAAAACGACGAGGTTGACGGCGTTAAAGCAAAAGATATGGGTGCGGTTATAGGGATAAACAGCCCGAGATATGTGCCGAAGTTTTTTAAGCTTAACAAAGACAAAAAAATATCCTGGAACTGGGCGGCGTTTCTTTTGCCGGAATACTGGTTTATTTTAAGAAAGAATTATAAGGTAGGTATACTCGCATTTGTCATTTCGGTTTGCGCTCAAATTTTAATGAGCATGCCTTACCTTATTGTCTTTGGTATGGAAAGCACAAGTAACACCCTGCAAAACGCATACAGCATAATGCTTCAAAATCCGGATAAATATTATCCCATTGCGGCGGCTGTAGCTGTAGGTTTTGTAATATCACTTGTTTCAAGAATTATCTTCGGTCTTTTCGGCGACTGGATATACAAAAAACAGGTTGTGTCCATAATTAAAAAAGCGCCGGAACCAGACGAAGAGCGTTCTTTATATTATGCGCAAAAAGGCGGTTATAATTTTTTAGCGGCAGGAATTGCCGTTATTTTAAGAAATATTTTGATAAATCTTGTTTTTCTTATGGTTTAAAGGAGGATGATTTTTTATGAAAATTAAAAAGGCTGTTATTCCCGCGGCGGGACTTGGAACAAGAGTATTGCCGGCGTCAAAGGCAATACCCAAAGAAATGCTTCCTATTGTCGACAAACCGGCAATTCAGTACATAGTTGAAGAAGCAGTTGCCGCAGGCATTGAGGACATTTTAATAATTACAAACCGAGGCAAAGGCGCAATTGAAGATCATTTTGACCACTCTTTTGAGCTTGAAGCGGGCTTAAAATCTAAACCCGAAAAGGCTTCTATTTTAAAAACCGTAGAGTTCCCGTCTGCGCTTGCTAATATTTATTTTATTCGCCAAAAAGAAACTAAGGGACTGGGCGACGCGGTTTTAAGAGCCGAAAAATTTATTGGTGACGAGCCCTTTGCCGTGCTTTACGGCGACGATGTAATTATCGGCGAAGATCCGTGCATTGCTCAGCTTTGCAGAGCCTACGAAAAATACGGAAAAGGCGTGCTTGGCATTAAAGAAGTTACAAAAGAGCAGATTTTAAAATATTCCAGCTTAAAGGTGCGCCCTCTCGAAGGCAACATGTATACGGTTACAGATATGATTGAAAAGCCGACGCCTGATAAAATTATGTCTTTATATTCTATTTTAGGACGCTGTGTTCTTACTCCGGAAATATTTGATATACTGCGTTCAACCCCTCTTGGCGCAGGCGGCGAACTCCAGCTTACCGACGCCATGAAAACCCTTGCCGTAAGGGAAAGCATGGTTGGTGTTGACTTTACAGGCACACGCTATGACATGGGCAACAAGTTTGGCATTTTAAAGGCAAACATAGAGGTTGGCCTGAAGCACCCCGAAACAAAAGATGAGCTTGCGGCATACATAAAGCATTTAGCCAAAACCTTATGATAAAGAATAAAGCCGGTTTAAAATACCGTTACCTCCTGTTTGACGCGGACGATACGCTCCTTGATTTTTTACGCGCAGAAAAAACAGCATTAAAAAAGGTGCTTATTAAAAACAGGCTTCCGCACGACGACATGACGATAAAAACCTACAGTCGCATAAACCTTAAGTGCTGGAAAATGTACGAAGAAGGCAAAATTAAGCGAGACGAGATTTTTTCGCTTAGATTTTCCGAATTTTTAAATATTTTAAACAGTTCGGCAAATCCTTTAGATGTGAACCATCAATATTTTTTGGAACTAAGCAAATGCCATTTTGTATTTCCGTATGCAAAAAATCTTTTAAAATATGCGGCAAAAAACTATAATTTATATATTATTACAAACGGAGTGGCGTTAACACAACGAACTCGATTGCGCCAGTCCGGGCTTGACAAATATTTTAAAGAGCTTTTTATTTCGGAGGAGCTTGGTTTTCAAAAGCCGAGCAGTCAGTTTTTTGATAGGGTTGTATCTTCAATAGGCGACCAAAACAGAGATAATTATCTTATAATCGGGGACAGCCTTTCAAGCGATATTTTGGGCGGCAAAAATGCCGAGATTGACACAATGCTAATAACCTTAAGAAAAGCAAGCTCAAGTTTTGATATTGTGCCAAACTACGAGGCGTTTTCCCTAAAAGAACTTAAAAAAATGCTATAAAAAAAAGAGAAGATTAAGGGCGCATTCACAAAAGGAGAATAAGCCGCAAAAGCAATCTTTTTGCACCATACTTTGTTAAAATAAGCGGGAATCCGATAGGATGCCCGCTTATTTATGCCTTGTATGACACAAAAATCTTTGCTTTTGCGGTGCACGCAGTTTTGAGCGAGATGTTTTTTGTTTAGGGCATTTAAAAACTGCAGGGCATCCTGTCGGATTCCCTGCAGTTTTTATGTGGCTTAAGCGGAAAACAACCGCTCAAAACCTAATCATCCTTATGTGAATGCGCCCAATTCTTCTCTTTTTTTAATCCGTAAATTATCATTTTAATTTTTATTATTGCTTTTTTAATAAAAAGCCTTATAGGCCAAATAACTCTAACAAAAAATATAGTGAATTTGTGCCTAAAGCTTGCAACATCTATTTCTTTGCCGTTCCTTATAATTTTGGCAACCGTTCCGATAATTTCTGCCGCGTCTTTTTCGGGAACATAGGTATTATCTCCCTTAAATACCGGCTTTCCGTTTTTAATGCGGATAACTCTATGAAGCACCGGCGTGCCGTCCTCCCTTAAAAACAGGCAAACGTCATTAACTTTTATGTTTTGTTTCTTTTTTAGCACAACGCTATCCCTGCCGCCGCGAATCGTAGGCAGCATGCTGCGGCCATATGGGGTAAAGGTTACTTCCCCGCCGCATTTTAGCTTTTCTTCCATTACGGGCAGAACATCTTTTAATTCTAAGTTATTCAATAAGGCTTAGTCCTTCAAGCTTAGCTAAAAATATCTCAAGATCTTCTTCCGCTTTGTTTTTCGATACGTCAAACTCGTTTAAAAGAGCGTCTAAAAGCTCTTGCTTGCTTTTGTCGACGGAAAGCTCATTCCACAAGAACGCGCCCGTTTCGTTTAGGGTGAGTATACCGTCGAAATCCATATCCTTTTTTGCGGTAATTACTACATATAGTCCTGCGATTTCCTTTAAAACATAACCGTCTTTAATTTTCATAATTAATCCTTATAATCCTCAAATAATATACATTCAATCCATGCTTCATCAATAGGCTTTGAATTTTCGTCAACCGAAAGTGCCGCTATGGTATCAACAGTATCCATACCGTCTATTACCTGGCCGAAAACCGTATGTTTATAATCAAGCCAGGGCGTGCCGCCAAGAGCTTTATAGTCGTCTACGGACTCATTTGGATAGCTTTCCGGATATTCCGCCATTTGCTCTATCATGCCGTCCGGAACTGTTTTTGCCTGCACTATAAAAAACTGACTGCCGTTAGTGTTAGGCCCTGCGTTTGCCATTGAAAGCGCGCCTTTTATATTGTGAAGTTTTACATCAAATTCGTCCTCAAAAGTATCACCCCATATGCTTTTGCCGCCGCGTCCGGTGCCTTCGGGATCGCCGCCCTGAATCATAAAATCTTTAATTACGCGGTGAAACGAAATATCATTATAATATCCGTTTTTTGCGTGGGTAATAAAATTTTCGACAGCTTTTGGCGCTTCTTCTTTAAAAAATTTTACGGTAATATCGCCAAAGTTGGTTTTTATAATTGCGATTTCTTCGCCATTTTCCGGCATTTTTGTTTGGTAAGACATTTTGTTCCCTCCCGTTTTTTATTATAACATAGCGCCGGTTGTTTTTCCATAATAAAATAAAAAAGTTGCGTATTTTTGTGCTATTTGATAAAATATATTCGGAAGTGATTGCGTGCTTAAAAAAAGGGATGTAATTTTAATAGCGGCGGTATTTTCTGCGCTGATTTTGGCTTTTTTTGTTTTTAAAAACTCTTATAAAAAGCCAAGCGCAGTAAACGTGTACGTAGACAACCGGCTTTTTTTAACCCTGCCTTTTTCCGATACCGAAAAAACAATTAAAACCGATTACGGATACAATATTTTAAAAATAGAAAACGGTAAGGTTTATATAACTGCTGCAGACTGTGACAATAAAACCTGCATTAAAACGTCACCCGTAAGTAAAAAAGGGGAAAGCATAATCTGCGCGCCGCACAGATTATTGGTGGAGCTTAAATAATGACGAGAAAAATTACCCGATACGCTTTATTTTTAATTTTTTCTGTAGCGCTTTCTTATATTGAAGGTTTTTTGCCGGCAATTTTTATTCCGGGTGTAAAAATCGGACTATCAAATCTTGCGCCGTTATATCTACTAATAAAGGACGACTATTTTGGCGCGGCGATTACTAATTTTGTAAGAATACTGCTTTCGGCGCTTTTGTTTTCAGGAGCGTCAGGATTAATATTCAGCTTTTGCGGATTTCTTCTTTCGTACGCCGTAATGTTTATTTTGCACAAGCTTAAATTTCACACGGCGGCGGTATCGGTTGCGGGCGGTACCTGCCACAATTTAGGGCAAATATTAGCTTCGCTTTTGTTTTTCCCTGCGGCTGTGCTGTATTACCTTCCGCCGGCGCTGTTACTTGGCGCCGCAGCGGGACTTATTATGGGCCTTTTATGCGAAATTATTATTAAAAAACTGCCCGAAAAAATAAATTAACGGAGAGTATACATCTATACTCTCCGTATTATTTTAGTTCGCATCCGGGATAATACCAACTTAAAATATCCACGTATTTACTGCCTTCGGTTGCCATATATTTTGCGCCGGCGCGGGACATTCCAAGCATATTGCCCTTGCCTTTAACCGAAAAAGTAAACTGGCCGTCCACTTGCTCTAAGGAAAAGTTGCACGAATTTAAAGAAAATATATTTTTTACTTCGTCACCCTTAAAGCTTTTTTTGCAAAGAACTATGGTTTTTACGCCTTTTGCGGCTGTGTATTCGACTTTACCTATTGCGGTGCTTAAATTTGAAAAATCGGTTGCACCGGCATTTTTAAGCTTTTCGGTAAATTCGGCGGCAGAAAATTTTACAGTGCTTAAATAGTCGTCCGCCATAATATCGCCAACGCTTGCAACATTGGTAAGGTAGGGTATATCCTCGCCTAAAATTTCTTTGGCGCTTTCTGTTTTTCCGCCCGAAACATCGTGCCTTAAAGTCTTTGCGTACGCATTTTTATACATTACGGTTTTATTGCCCGTATCGGCAATAGCCGATTTAAAAATTTCAGCGTTTTTACTGTAATTTTCGCCCCATTTTTCTTTAAGCTTTGCATCTGTAATATAGCCGTCTTGCAAATCATCAATATCATAAAGTTTATCGCCGCGGTTTTGTTTATAATAAAGCGCCAGCGTTCTTGCCGCAACAGCTTCTGCTTTTATGGCTTCATAAGGCGTGTCCGCCGGAAGGTTTGCGGCTGTAACGTTAAATACGTAATCGGCAAGCGAAACGGTTTCGGACTTATTTGTATCTGACAAAAAAACAACTATGCCGTCTTTTGGTTCGTTGTTTGTTGCTGCCGGCTCGGCCGCTTTTTGCGCAACCGAAAAAACCGGCATAATAAGCATTGTAAAAAACAAAACTGCCGTAAATAATACATAAAGCGTTTTCATATTATCACCTACTAATAATATGAAAACGCTTAAATTTTAATGCCAAAAACAATTAATTACCGTACCGGTTATGGCGCCTGCCAAATAGGTACATAATAATACCAACAGAATTTTTTTCTTGCTTTTGTTTTTAAAAAGCACTACAAACCCAAAGCCCGCAGCGGTTGAAAGCCCCGCTATTGCCGAACCAAAAGAAATGCTTCCCTTTATAAACATTTCGGTTACAAGGACCGACATAGCGCACCCGGGCACAAGGCCTGCAGCGGCGGTAATAAAAGGCAAATACAAACTGTTTTTTAAAAAAAGCCCTTCGATGTTTTTTTCGCCTACAAAAAATATTACCGTGTTAATTAAGGTCATGGTTACAAAAATATAAAGCGCAATTTTTAAGGTGTGATATACTGCATGCTTTACTACGGACAACCTTTCGCTGTGGTGATGATGATCCGTTTTTTCGCAGGACGACAGTTCAACCTCAACCTCTTTATTAATAACAGTGCTTTCCTTTAAAAAGACGGTGTAATTTAAAAGATAACCGAAAATAATTCCTGCCGCAAATTTTATAAGCAGAAGGGGTAAAATATATGCCGCTTTAGATAAATCGGTAAACAATATCGGAAGGGCCTCGTCGCTTGTTGCTAAAAATACGGCAATTAAAGTTCCTGCTTTTATGGATTCGCTGTTATATAAAGCGGCGGCCGCTGCCGAAAACCCGCATTGCGGCACAAGCCCTGCAGCAGAGCCGACTAACGGTCCAAGCGAATTTAAATGCCTGCTTTTAAGTCCGGCACTTTTTTTCATTCCGCTTAAAAACTCTAATGCCAAATATACTACAAAAAGAACCGGCAGCGTTTTTAGCGTGTCAATTGTTAAATCTTTTAAAACTTCAAAATATTTAAGCATAAAAAATCCTTCTGAAAAATCTATAAATATAATAACCTTTTTTTACCATTTTGTCAAACTGCGGTTTAATAGGCCGGTTTTTCGCATATATTACTTTTAAGGAGTGGTAATATGAAAAAAATTAAAATAAAACCCTTAATAATTGCACTGCTTGTTCCTGTATCCGTGGGGCTTGTCTCGGCATTTATAACTTCTGCCAAAATGGATGCGTTTGAAGCCGTTAACAAGCCTTCTTTCAGCCCGCCGTCAATTCTGTTTCCCATTGTCTGGACAGTTCTTTACATTTTAATGGGCATATCGTCCTATTTGGTGCTAACTTCACCTTCTTCTCAAAAAAAGATTGATAAAGCGCTTTTAGCCTACGGCATAAGCCTTGTATTAAACTTTTTTTGGTCGATAATTTTCTTTAATCTTGAGGCTTTCTCTTTTGCATTTTTGTGGCTGTGCATTCTTCTTGCGGTTGTAATTTATACATTAGTTTTATACTTTAAAATTAACCGCATTGCCGCATATCTTCAAATACCGTATGTTCTGTGGCTTATTTTTGCCGGCGTTTTAAATATATCTATTGCAGCGATGAACTAAAAAGCTTATAAAATAATTATTGCCTAAAAACTTTTACTGTGATATTATAATTGTATAAAATTAAAAAGGATTTTTTTATGCGGAATATATTAATTAACACAGTAAAGGTTTTGGGCGTTATTGCCGCTTTATGGCTTTTGTTTTTTGACGCCTCAAAAATTTTTCTTGCAATTGGCGAACCGGTTGCGGCAACAGAACTAATCGAATATTATGCTCTGCCGCTCGGCATTTTGTTTGCCGCTTTAAGCATTGCCGATTTAGTAAACTACAAGCGCAAAAAGGTTTTTGCCATATTTACTATTGTGTTTGCGTCGATTTTTATTGTTTTAAAAAGCGTGTCGCTTATTGCAAGTCTTTTTTTAGGCCTTATTACAACTATTGACACGGTTTTTCAAACAATATACTATGGCTCGAACCTTCTTTTATACGCGGCGATTATCCTTTACAGTATAATTGTTATAAAAAATAAGGACTCTAAAATATTACTAACTGCATTTAGCGTTTTATTAGTTGCATATTTGATAGTGTTTATTTACGGCTTGTGGTATTTTATGAGCAGTTACAATTTATCACTTGCAGAAATGTATTTTGCCGAAGACTACGGTTTTGTAATGCTTATGCTAAGTTATTTATCGTACACGGTTATTTTTATTAACAATCTTTGGGTTAAAAGAGAATTATTATAACTATGGCTAATACGTTTTCTTTAAAAAAGCTGCTGGAAAAGAACGGTATCGACCTTAAAAAATCGCTTGGCCAAAATTTTTTAACAGACGATTATTATCCTGAAAAAATTGCGGAAAGTGCAAGCGAAATATCCACGGGCGTTATTGAAATAGGCCCGGGAGCCGGCGCGCTTACAAGGCATTTATGCCGACACTTTAAACGCGTAGCCGCAATTGAGCTTGACAAAAGAATGAAGCCGTTATTAGATGAAGCTTTAGCCGAGTTTGACAATTACGAAATTATTTACGGCGACGTTCTTAAGGTTGATTTAGCCAAAATAATAGACGATATGAAAGTGGATTCTGTCTCGGTTGTGGCAAATCTTCCTTATTACATAACAACGCCGATAATTATGAAGCTTTTAGAAAGCGGCCTTTCTTTAAAGGCAATTACGGTTATGGTGCAAAAAGAAGTTGCGGACAGGCTTTGTGCCGATCTTCCCGGAAAAAACGCGGGAGCCGTTACCGTTATGGTAAACTACTATGCAAGACCCGAGATTTTATTTAAGGTGCCGCGCAGTTGTTTTTTACCCGTCCCTAAGGTGGACAGTGCGGTTATTCGTTTATCTGATCTTCGCAACGGCAGAACGCCGGTTAAAAACGAAAAGAATTTTAAGCGCTTAGTGTCGGCCGCATTTAATTACAGGCGAAAAACCTTTGTAAATTCGGTTAACCAATCTTTAGGGATAGACAAACCGCTAATTATAAACGCATTGGAAAAGCGGGGAATTAATGTTACCGCAAGAGCAGAAGAACTCTCGCTGGAGGATTTTGCCTTTTTATCTGATTTACTTTTTGACGGAGGAAAATAATGAACAACATATTTTCCGGCGAAGTTTTAGACGCTTTGCCGATTTCAAACGGTATCGTTTTTGCTTTTATTGAAGAAGTAACAGCCGATAATAAAACCGTTGTCGCGTACCGACACATTAATTTTGATACCGGCAGAACCGCCGCTGTTACAAAAAAAATATATCAGCTGGCAAAGTTCGGCGCGGAATATAGGGCGGAAGCTTTACAAAAATTTCATCATTTATCCACCCTTTCGGCATTTATGCCCGAAGGAAAGCTGTTTTTATGCGAGCGCGGCGGAAAGGCGACCATTCTTTCCGGTGACAACGAAGTTATTTGGACAGGCCGCATTACATATAACGGCAAGGGGCCGTCTTCGATTATATTTAACGACGGCAAAATTTGGGCTTCGTTTTTTGACGACGGTGTTGTAACACGATATAATATAGAGCTTGAGCGCGAAGAACTTCGAATTGGCGGAAGCGGCGGGATATCGAAATTTTTGGGGCCCCGATCACTCTTTTTAGACGGCGACACGTTGTTTGTCAGCTGTGAAAAAGGTCAAAACATCTGGCAAATTAACATAAAAAATTACGATTCCGGTATGCTTTACGAATTTAAAGAACCCTGTTATTTATACATGAAAACAAACGGCATAGAGCTTGTCGTACTAAAATCCGGAATATATCTAATATAAAAAGAGCGCCCTTGGGCGCATTCACATAAGGATGATTAGGTTTTGAGCGGTTGTTTTCCGCTTAA